>MDTC01188014.1_pt1 | contig 18847 bp, 33 predicted proteins | sample 811181 | NCBI WGS metagenome assembly MDTC01 (sample SAMN05326644, study PRJNA326480) | marine metagenome | isolation source: seawater | place: Pacific Ocean: North | collected 2011
AGGCAAAATTGAGACGGAAATAATTCTCAAGATCCATATGGATCATGCCTATGCGAAAAAAGATGCTAGACCCTCAAGTACGACTTCACTTTCAACACCAGTGTTTGGATTTTTAATCTTCACTGTGTGGGATAACTTAGGCATGGAGGTAAAGAAGTCTTCAATCTTCTTGAACTGTGTAGAGTTCATACCCTCAACAAAATCCAAAATCTCCTTTTTAGTACAGTTTACAGTCTCCCATACTTCTTCTTCGGTATAAACTTTATCAATGCACGTAGCAATTAGATCAAAGGATCTGTCTGCTTCACTCTCAGTATCAAAGTTTTCCTTAACAAATTGGGTTAGAGATGGATATCTCATCTCAATCATGAGTTCATCATTAAGTTTAATCTGAGTGTCATGTCCTTTGTCTTTTTGCACTTCAATATCTTCTACGTTAATATTGACAGTAACAGTGGTTTCACCATCGTCGGGACAAATCAGACCAACTTCAATATCTTCTCCAACAGACTTTCCACGAATGTTCAAGAACAGATATTCGATATCAAAGGTTGGAAGTTTTTCTACCTTGATACCTTTTGTTTTGATGCAGTTTTTGATGACAGTCTTGACTGCGTTACTGATCTGCTTTTGACTTTCAGATTCCAATGCATATAGAAGAATTTTTTCTTCCTTAACTAGAAATGGTCTGTACTCGATTGTTTGTCCTGTTGAAGGCAATTCCAACTCAAATGTTGGTGTAGCAATTGATGGTAATGGCATAATAAACCAAATGAAAAATTCAGGTTGTATTTATTTATTATGGATTAAAACATGTCAAGAGATTGCTTGACTAGATTTTGTTCATCCCTAATAGCTTGTTTATCTTGTTCAGTCATTGTATTGAGATTTCTTCTAAAGGAAGTATCAGAATTAACAGCTGGTGTATTATTATTGTTTTGAGTTGATGTAGTAGGTTGATCGTTATTTGGTTGTACGGGTTTAGATCCTCCCTGTGGTGTATCAGTTGCATTATATTTCAATGGAGAATGCTCACTATTCCATCCTTCTGGTGCATCACCATATTTTGGAACATCACCGTTGTTTCCGTATAATCCACCATCAATTCCATTTTTCAGTTCAATGTTAAATCCCATATCAGGAACTTCGTCAGTTAGACTTGGAGTAGAATTATTTCCTTCACTAGTAGGACCAGGAGATCCTGCAGAACCTTTTCCTTTACCTTGTACAGGATGAACATAATATTTTTGATAATCCATTGTTACTGTCATTGTTAGCAAATCAGTTGGACCCTGTGATATTGGCATACTCGCAATAGAAATTGGAAATGCATTTACAAAAGTATATTCTAAAGCTGTTGGTGATGTATTCTTAATACCACGAGCTATTGCATCTTTTTCATACTTGATAAGTTTGAATGCAGGAGCTGTATATTCAGCAATAAAAGGAACTCTATATCCACGTCCAGCTTCATAGTTTCTATAACCATCAGAAGCTTCACCTCCAATATATCCCATCCATGCTTCAAAGAATTTTATAAGTGTGTATTCTCTGTCAATTGCAAAAGTAAAGTCTAATTTACCATCAAATTGTCTACGATATACATGCCTCTCGGTGATTCCCATGTGATCATTTGTAGCCTCATGAGTTGCAAAAGTAGATCCTGGTAGAGACGCATCAATACAAGCAATATCTATGTAATTTCCCCAAGATCCTCCACCATATGTTTTTGCGTGAGTAAAAACTCCACCTGGTGGCAAGATATACACATGAAAAAAGTTAGTAGATGCATACCTACCCATCCTAGCTTTCACATCGGACATACTAAAAGCTTTTGGTCCTGGTGCTGCTGGCATTACACTATAAATAAAGATACTTTGTTATACTATGTATAAGAGATGTCTGAAAGCATCAAAAGCAGATATAAACCTTCCAATCCTCAAAAGTATGTAGGTGATGTGAACAATATTATTTGTAGAAGTTCATGGGAAAGAAGGTTCTGTGTCTGGTGTGATAGTAATGAAAATATTTTAGAATGGGGAAGTGAAGAGTTTTGGATTCCTTATCGTTCTCCTGTTGACAATCGGGTTCACAAATACTTTCCAGACTTTTTTATCAAAGTCCGTGAAAGGAATGGGTCAATTAAAAAGTATGTGATTGAAGTGAAACCACATAGACAAACACAACAACCAAATCCTAAACCAAAACGCAAAACAAAATCTTGGTTGTATGAAGTGAAGACCTATGCTGTAAACCAAGCAAAATGGAAAGCAGCAACAGAGTTCTGTGCTGATCGTTTACTTGAATTTAAAATCATAACAGAAAACGAACTCGGTATCAAGAGATGAATCGAACCGCAGAGTTAGAAGAATTAATTGATACTCTTTCTGATCCTGATGATTACATGACCGCAATTCTTGAAGTGCTTACTGAATCTGAATTCATACCAGAGGCAGGAAATTATTATACCTTCGTTTATCTCGCAAAAACACCTAATATTATTTACGATCAACATCCTCTGATTGCTTGCACCTCTGTTCAATCTTGGGGATTCACTGGTTTAAACTTTCACTTGAATATGCCAAGACGTTACACTTGGCAAGAAGTTATTGGTAAAGTTCATCGTGTATACAATGAAGAGATCACTTACATGAGATCTATACCATATCAAAAAACGATCCTAAATAGCTGAATAACAGCATCTATTAGATGGCATACAAATCCGAGAAAGAACACGAACTAAAACTCAAAATTAATGTGAGTAAAGGTTCTAAAGTTCAAAATAAAGAAGTTAAAATACCTGTAACGTACAAGTTCCCGACTGATGAGGAAGGACTTGTAACTAATAATGGACAGTATGATATTGTTGTAACTAATGATGATGGATCAGAATCCGTAATTGGAAATGGTGGTAACGTAGCAAATAATGGAATCATTCAGATTACGGATAATGATAAACTACTAGAAGCTGCTCAAAAATCTAACAAAGATGTAACTCAATCCAATTTAGATGCTGCCATGGCAAATGGTGGAACTGATGATCTTCAAAAAACTGGTATACAAAAAAGAAATGATAATTTAAGTCCAAAAAATCAACAAGATCTAGCAAATAAAAATAATCTAAGTCAACAGCAGGCAGAAGGTCAAGGATTAAACAAAGCACAAGATACTGAAACTACAGATACTGATAAAGAAGATAATAAAGAACCAAAAACAACGGATGCTGATGACAGTCAAGCAGATGATAGTGAGCAATCTGGTGGTTTTGGTAAGTTTGCTTTTAATACTCCCAATTCACAAGACTATGGTGCAATGCACTATCCAGAGAAATTAGATAGTCTGATGGTGGATTACATAAAATTTCAAACGTATAGATACGAACCTCAAGCATTTAAAGGAACAGATGATAATTTTGGATTTGAGGACATGAAACTTGGACAATTGGAAGGAACTTGTTACTTACCAATTCAAAGTGCTGCTGATGGTAATACTGTTAGTTGGGGAAGTAATGAAATGAATCCCATACAAGCAGCAGCATATCAAGAAGCTTATAATCTTATTCTTGGAAATAAGGATGCAGGAAGTACTATTGGTAAAGGTCAGGCAGTTATTGCAAATAGCAATGAGATGGCAAAGAAATTTATTGCAATACAACTGGCACAAGCAGCATCTCAAACAACAAATATGCTGTCCAGAACTAGTGGTGCTATTGTAAATCCAAACATGGTTTTACTATTCAATAAACCAGAATTGAGAAACTTTAGTTATAGTTACACATTCCGTCCGAGAAATGCTGCTGAAGCTTCATCAACAAAAAGAATTATTAGAATGTTTAAACAATCTATGTCAGTAAGAAAAGAAGCAACAAATCTTTTCTTACTAGCACCGAATGTATTTAAAATTGGTTATTATCGTGGTGGAGTCTCTGGTGAAGATCACACTCATAAATCAATCGGAAGAGCTAAAATAGTTGCTTTAAAATCTTGCAGTGTAAATTATATGCCTGATGGAAGTTACATGACTTTTAATGATCCTGAAGGAACAATGACTGCATATTCAATGCAATTATCATTTACTGAATTGGAACCACTGTATTATGATGATTATGATAAGTATTCAACAGACGAAATCGGTTTCTAATCATGGCAAACTATTTTAAAAGACTACCAAACATAAACTATCAAAATCTTGAGGACTTAAGCAACCCAGGAAAAACTTTTCAGAACAAAAATCTTTTCAGAAGAGCAAAACTCAGAGAAGATATTGCATCTAACATGACATTCTTTGAGGATTATTTTATTCAGGCTGACGAAAGACCTGACAATGTTGCATTCAAAGTTTATGGTGAAGAGGATTTGGACTGGGTAATATTAATTACTAATAATATTTTAAATATTCAAGATGAATGGCCGATGCCAACTAACTTATATAATGAGTATCTACTAGAAAAGTATGGAAGTTATGAGGCAATTTATGAAGTTCATCACTATGAATCTAAAGTCATAACAAATGTTGATGGTGTGAGAGTCTTACCAGGAGGACTGGAAGTTGATGATAACTTTAAGTTTGAATATTTTGAAGAGACTATAGGTAAGCACGTAACCCTCGAAGATTGTTCTAATGCAGTCACAAATTATGTGTACGAAGAAAGAATCCAGGAGAAAAAGAGAACAATCAAAGTTCTAAAACCAAAATACTTGAATCTTGTATTTGAAGATACTGCAGAGATCATGTCATATAGAAAGGGTTCCACTGGTTTTATCAGCAGAACCCTTAAAGATACGGAATCTATTTAAATATTAAACTATAATATGTTGCAACAACCAAGAGGGTTAAGCAAACCCTCTCATATGTCCATCTCACTCTTCTTCAGCAAGTTTCTGGAAGAATGAGAGTGCATCATCCTCTTCTGCGGTAGTTTCCAGAGAAGGTTCAGGTGCAGGATGAGGAGTTGGGGTAGGAGTAGAACTGAACTTAGGAGTGAAGGAAGGTTCTTCACCACGGTTCTGACGACGGAACTCCTCTTCCTCCTCTACAGTTTCCTGATCTTGGAAACGAGGAGTGCCTTTGTTACCTAGAACATAGTCAAGACGCTTCTTCAGATCCTCATAGGACTTGAATTGATCAGCAGCAGTTAGGGCAGCAAGAGAATACTCTTTCTTCCACAGTGCTTCTAGTGCATCATCGTCATCCAGAAGAGCACCAGGACGTTCAAACTCAGAAGAGTCATAGTTCCAGTAACCTGCAACCTTCTTGATCTTCAGTTTAAAGTTAGCACCCTGCCAAAAATCGAAGGGATTGATAGGAGTCTCATCTTCAAACTCAGGTTGCATTGCTTCCATGATCTTATCAAAGATCTTCTTACCAAACTTGTACAGGAAGACTTGACCTTCGTTGGAAGGATTTGCAGAGTCCTTGACAACATAGATGTTGGCATAGTAGGACAGTTTGCGTTTCTGCTTACGAACAGTTTCCTTGTCTGCTTCGTTACCACTGTTCCAGAGTTCACGATTGTACTCGGAGACAGGATCCTTCTGACCGATAGTAGTGAGAGAGTTCTCGATGTACCAACCACCAAGACCTTGGAAAGCATGTGAGTACATCTTTGCCCAAGGGAGTTCTTCACCATCAGGTGCAGGAAGGAAACGAATGACAGCATAACCATTGCCAGACTTATCAAGTTCTGGCTTCCACAGTCGGTCATCGGAGTTACTGTTGGTGTTGAGTTTCTCTACTTCTTTCACCAACTTGGCAGTAAGATTTCCTAGTGAAGACTGCTTCTTTAGATTTGAAAAGGACATTCGGATTACCTCGGTTTGTTTGTATTGTGGCTTGTGTGCTCTGCAATTATAGCAGGCATTCTATTTAGTGTCAATCGATTTCCTTGATCAATTGCTCCTTGAGATTGCCAACCAACTTAGTCATGTTAGCAAAGAGTGCGTTCATGTCAACGTTCTCTGGCAAACCCATCATCGATGCAGAGTCCTGAATTCTTAGTTTCATATTCAGTGCATCGGGATCATCAGACAATGCAAGTCTCATGTAGAGAATCTTTTGTTTCTCCATGAGTGTCTCAAGATCATTAATATGTCTAAGTTTACCTTCTCTATCTAAACTTGGGAAGGCAAACACATTTGAGTATACTTTTTCTTGCAACTTTGAGATTTCTTGCATCTCAGTTTGTACAAGTTCTGAGTCGAAGAAACTCATAACACTATCTCCTTAAGTATTTTTTTGTATTTAAAGACATCGATATTTAGAAAGGGAATATATTTTTTAATTCGTAGACTAGTTAATTCCCATACTGGATCCTTCAAAGACTTATCAAAGTGCTTCTTGTATCCTAAGATCTTTTCCAATATTACTAGTGTTTCAATTGAAATATCACCACACAAATGTTTCTTTAAAATGGTTGGATGACCATTCTTCACAGAAAACAAGGCATCAAAGTCTTGATTTTCAACGAGACTTTGCACTTCCTCCTTGAAAATATACGACAGAGACTGATTTCTCTTCTGCCACCTAGTATAATTCATCTGACCAGAACGAATGATCTCACCAATCCATAAGGTCTGTGGATCATCACATGAAATAAAGTTAGAGACAAAAAAGTCCCTAACTTCATCATCACTCTTCTGTCTAGAAATTTTCTCAAACCAGTACCGATCTTTCCTTTTGTAGAAAGACTGAAGAGAGGCACGGGTTTTACCACAATACTTATGATAGTCATAAGAATCTTTTGTGAAATGATTCTTCAAACCAAGATAAGTTTTATAGCAATCAAATGGAGTCATCTTCAACATAATATTTTGAAAAACCCTTCGCGTGAAAAAATTTTGGGGATTTTTTTTCGACCTAAAATGGATTTAAAAGTCGATTTTCAAATTGAGAGCTTAGCTCTACTACTTCTCTTCAAGAAGTTAAGTTCCATTGCTTCGTATTTAATTTTTTCTTTTAACGGTTTTGAAATTAGTTTAGGAATAGATTCAACATCTATCTTATTGAGTTCACAGAAATACATTACACTATCAATGTAATTCATATCAGAATTCTTAGTATAGATTTCTTCAATATCCTGTGATACTTTTGCCTGTGAATAGAATTTATTCTCTAGTTCCTTTTCTAACTCTTCGTTTTCTTTCTTAGGCATAACATCGGAAAAGATCGATAACATATAATAAAATCAGTTCATGTATGTATTATAACATTAGGTATACTAAAGGTCAAGCAAGTTTATCTTCGACAAACTTTTTGATGTACTTAGCTAATAGACGAATATATTTTTCCTTATTGTACTCTTCGTATACTTCTACTTCACCGTTCTCACAAGACATAATAATTACGAACTTCTTGACTGATAGACCAGTCAATTCATGAAGCATACACGCATACGCACAACACTGCACGAAATAGTTTTCGATCCACTCTCTGGGTTTGGGTTTCTTAGATGTCTTGAAGTCTATGATCGAAAGCTCACCGTCAAACTCTGCAATACAATCGACGGTTCCTGCAATACCTAGGTACTGACTATATAGGGACCTTTCAAGAGCGTAAATATTATTTATCCTCTTAAGGTCATCTTTCGCAAGTAAGTACAGAAACTCTGACAATGGTTGAACAGAACCAGGTGGCATCTCTTGATTGCGAAGAAAGTTTTCTACAAGGGTATGCATGTCAGTACCACGACTTGTAGCCTTCTTAGTAATCTTGTTTGCCTCATCCTCACCAACTCTCTTCCTCCACTTCGCAAAGGTCTCACGATTGAAGTGACTGGTAATTGATGTGACTGATACTAACTTGAGTGGACCTTCATGGGTTGGAACAGTATAGTAACGAACTCCATCAATAGTTTCTCTGCTAAGTTCTGGTAGGTCTATGTCAATGTGATTAAACATTGTGGAAAGGGCATTTTGCTCTGGCATCTTTATCAAATAAAATTGTATTCATAAATTTACGATCATTGACAAGTTTATCTCTTCTATCGTCAAAAGTATCTAAAAGTTCTTCAGATATTTCTTTCTTTTCAAGTGTAAACTTATCATTCATATTTTCACTATAGAATCTGATTCTATAAAGTGGATCTCCTTTTTCAATATAAAGTTCACCATCACCATCTTGAAACTTAAGTGCAAGAGAAGTATTTCTAGGATGACTTGCCAGATTCCACCAACCACCAATACCAATAAAGTTATTATTGAGTGCAGTTTCTGGATGATCTAGCATTTCAAACCAAACATATGGGTTATCAAAGTCTGTCCAGAAATGTACATTAGGAAACTTCAGTTGAACAACTGGGTTATCCTCTTGAACATCACTGAGAACACAGTAAATGTTATCATCATAATAATCATCTGCTATGTTGCCCTGAGAATCAGATCCACAATCAAAATCATCCACAGATATTTCAACCATGTCTTCATCATCAAGTTTATACCAAAGAACCTCTTCGTCAAAACCCATTCTAAATGTGCATGGTGAATATGCAACGAAGGTCCTGTTCTGTCTATGTTTCCATACAGGACAGTCACTATAAGTATACTTACTGTGAATTGATGGTTCTTCTACTTTGATTGTAATTTCTTCAAAAAAGTTTTCTGGACAATAATATACTTTGAAACTCATAGAATACCTAATTCATTCTTTGCAATGATATATTCTCTACACAAACCAGATCTTACGATATCATCAGCATCAAACTCAACAATATCAACTGAAGGCATTTGCTCTAGGATTTTCATAAAGTCAACGATACCGTTCTTCTCATTAACCTTTACTAGATCACTTTGAGAACCATCTCCACAGAACATGATCTTACAGTTGTCTCCAACCCGTGTGATAATACTATCAAGTTCATGATAGTTCAAGTTTTGGAATTCGTCAATAAGGAGAATGGCATTATCAAATGTAGTGCCTCTGATGAATGACGTGCTCCAGAAACTAACTGTTCCCTGAGTCTTTAGATTGCCATAGAGCATTTCAAACTCAGCATCAGAAGGCATCTGAAACATGTACTTGACCATGTTCTTATATGGAATCTGATACAGATTAGATTTATCATCATGGTCTCCAGGAAGGAAACCAATCTCACGGGTTGCTACAAGAGACCTAATCACATACACCTTTTCATATGGTGTGAATTGATCTAGGACTTCCTTAATTGCATGATACAGGGTGATAAAAGTTTTACCTGTGCCAGCAGTTCCATAAGCAACAATGTGTTTACCTTCCTCATATGATTTGAACAACTTCTTCTGATTCTCAGTAAGTGGTTCAATAGGTAAAAGGTGATCACTGTTGATTGGTTTCTTACCCTTAAGTGCCTGACGATGATACTCTGAATTAATACCAACGTTGTCGTTGTTTCTTTTCCTTCTAGCCATATCAGATCTTTAGATTTTGTGCTCCAGGTTGTTTTGATGCTCGTTCAAGAACTTCATTCCATCCTGGTTTTGATTTTACGAGTTTGTCTTTCCACTCACCAACTGGTTCAAGTCCCAATCCAGGTGAATTTTCTGGAGTATAGAACCGTTCCCAATCTGGGTTATCTATTTTCCACTGATCCCATTCGTGAATACTCATCTTCACTTCTTTGGTCTCACCAGTCTCCTTATGTTTTACAGGATATGTTGCCATAGTTATCACTGAGTGTAGTTTATTTAGATCTTAATCCAACGTTCGTTTGCGAGTGTCCATTCAACAACTTCTTTGACACGATCACGGATATCTTTGGGTTGCCATCCCATTGCTCGCATCTTCTCACCAGACAATGCATAACGTAGATCATGTCCAGGACGTGCAGAGTGGAAGTCAACCATCTCATACTTAAGTTCCTTGCCCTGAGCATCAGCAATCAACTGTGCAAGTTGAAGGTTGTTCAGTTCCTCAGCACCAACGATGTTGAACTTGGGACATTTTGCACCACCCCAAGTGTAAGATTCTACGTTCTTACCAAGTAGGAACAGAAGTGCATCTGCAACATCCTCAGCATGGATGTAGTGTCGTGAACCAGGAATTTTTTTAGTTGGATCACTGTGAATGGTAATTGTTTCACCATCCCGCACACGTTTAATACACATTGGAATGTACTTCTCTGGGTGCTGACGTTGCCCAAAGACATTCATCGTATGAGTGATGTAGACAGGAACACCATAAGTATTATGGAATGCAACTGCTAGTTCTTCACCACCTGCCTTTGTTGCACTGTATGGGTTAGTAGAATTGTAACGATCATTCTCCTCATACAAGATGCCGTCTGGTGCAGGACCAAAGACTTCATCAGTACCGAAGTAAATAAACCGTTCTAGATGATCTAGACCACGGGCATAGTCAAGGATGTTGCAGGTTGCCACAACGTTATCCATGACGAATTCCATGGGATATTCGATGCTGCGATCAACATGAGAACCAGCAGCAAGGTGAAGGATGTAGTCAACCTTACCAATGTCTGCAGCAATCAATGGGTTCACTGCTGCTTTTAGATCATGGAATACAACCCTTACCCGAGAACGATCCTCAGCAGAAAAATCTTTGAGAACGTCCTGAAGACGATTAAGATTTCCACTGAAGTCTAGACGATCTAGCGTAACTACTTCCCAGTCTGTGTTCTTCAGAATCTGTGAAATAAGATGGTGAGCAATGAATCCTGCACCACCAGTAATTAACGCTCTTTTCATGTTATTTTCTCAAATACAGATCAATTATAACCCACCGCATTCATTTTTGCAACCTCATATTCAATCTGACTTTTCAAAAGTCCTTTGGGTGGTTGCTTAACTCCAAGATAAACGTTTTTGAATGGATACTTCTCCATGGATTTTGTTGCCTCATAGTAAAATAACTTTGCTGCTCCAAGAGACTGACAAGCATCACCTGCAATAGGATCAATAAAGAAATTAATGTCAGGAAATTGTTCTTGGATGACTGAGTTTGCACAAATGTTTAATGCACAACCTCCAGAAAATACAATGTTCTTCGTATCTGGTCTCAGTTCAAGAACTTGCTGAACTCTCATCTTCAAAACATGTTCCATACAATTTTGTATTTCCCATGCAAGATCTGCTTTCTTTTGAAAGTCGTCATGATGCCTAAGTTGAGGGAAGTTTGTTGTGTTGAATAATCTATTACTATAGAACACATTCATATTTGCCATTCCATTATCAAGAATGAATGATGGTAAGTCATCATTATGATCACCATATGCAGCAAGACCCATGGTCTTTCCACATTCATCTCTAATAAATCCAAGGTGATATGTAACAGTTCCATACATCACACCAATGTCATAACAAGAATTGACATCGATAATATCATTATCTGTCAACATCTCAAAGAAATTATTTGGGAAATTGACTTCAATAAATCCTCTTGGTGATGGTGCAGGAACGATCAGATTTTTATAGAGCAATCCAAAGTCATTTGGATACTTTGCATAATATATTGAGGTGCTCTCCAAGAACATGATGTCACTCCACTTCTGAGCATTCTCTTTATCTTCATCGGAGAGTTCAATCTCTGCCAATTCCATAAGAGCATCAACTCTATAGTCAGCACCCCAACCATCAATCACAATGACAGCAGCTTCATCAAAACCTGATGCATAAAAACCAGAGGCAGCATGATAAAGATGATGCTCATCAACTTCAATGGTTGTTGTGATGCTATCTAATTTAAATTTCTTTAAGATCTCTTCAATATCACCAATATCTTTATCATCACCATTAGTGATTACAAACTCATCGATACCATATTGTTCATGAAATTTTAGAACACGATCAAAAACACAAAGAAGTGAATTATCATGCTTCTTGCCAGAAAGTCTTTCTTCCAATACCATTTCATGAACTTCACCATTACGGATCATGGTGACACCTGCTTCATGTCCACTAATTGAGAAGCATACTACATTATAGTTTTTCATTTGACTACCAACATATCAACATCGGGGAAGTAAACATAATATAGATCTGATTTTTTCAGAGATGTCATTGCTTGCTTTGCAGTTTCAACTATCGGATCACCAGCAAGATTGAATGATGTGTTTAGTAAGATTGGAACCTTTGTATTGATATAGAAAGTTTTAATTAGATTATAGTAGTGAAAATTTTCTTCTTTGTTGACTGTTTGTATTCTACAAGTTCCATCGACATGAGTGATAGCAGGAATATATTCCTGCATAGTTTCTTTCACTCTAAGATTGAATGTCATATAAGGAGAACTCTTTAGACCAATCATATCAAACCATCTGTCAGCATGTTCTTCCAGGACAGAACCAGCAAATGGTCTAAAACTTTCTCTCTTTTTTACAGTATTGACTATATCCTTTCCGTTAGGAATTCTTGGATCAAACAAAATGGACCTATTGCCCAATGCCCTAGGTCCAACTTCTGATCTACCTTGATGTATTGCTCCTATCTTTTTATCTAAAATCAGTTCAACGACATCATCATAAGTAACATCATATCTAATCTTCATACGCTAGGTCCAAAATAAACATGCTTAAATGGGAATTTCTCTTTGCTCTTTGTCATTCCATACCATAGATATTTTGCTGCACCAATTGCAGTTCCAGCATCATGAGGAATAGGATCAACAAAAAATTCTACTTCTGGAAATGCCTTTGTGTATTTATAGTTGTTGACACAATTTAAGAAATATCCACCAGACAATACAATCTTATTCTTACCAGTCATATCAATCGTCTTTTGAATTAAACGACAGGTATGATTGTAGGTTTCTTCCTGTAGTTTATGTGCAAGAGATGCACAGAGATAAGTATCCAGATCTGGCAATTCAAATTCACATTTAATATCATTATCTTCTAGGAAGTTTTCCATTGCTGATTGGATGTTTTCAATTGTCATCCAAACACCTTCCTTCTCATAGAACCAGTCGCACACAAAGATGAACTTATCCTTTTCATAGTTTCTCAGAATATGATAGTTCTGCTTATATGAATCAGATGCAAGTCTGTGTCCAGATAGACCCATTAATTTACCTGCTTCATTTGAACCACCAAGTTCAAAGACAGCACACATTATATTAAATAAGTCTCCACAACTCCTTGTTCGGGAGTAAATTTCATTCTTACTTCTCTTCCAAAATATTTTTCTTTCATCATCAGGATCTTCATCATCCTCATCTAACATGGAACAATGCTTAAATTTTGTGGTGAAAAGATTATCATAAGAACAATCAAAGATACTTTCAATTTCTCTGAAAGGATATTTACTATGTTTATATGTTTCTTCCTTTCTATATTCTACATCATATGCACCACCACCATCCAGAACTAGTGCTGCTGCATCATCAAATCCAGATGCAAAGAATGCATTTGCTGCATGGTAGATGTGATGATTGTCAGCAAAAATCATAGAGGTATTGAAAGAAATACCTTCTTTCTCAAGTGCTCTAAGAATATTTCTCCTGATGAGGTCATCTTCTTCTGCTTTGTCTCTACCATAAGAAGTAAAAACAATATAGTCAATCCATGTTGTATATTTTTTAATCGTATCAGTATGATGATAGATGTCAGTATATCCACCATTCTCATCATAAAGATCGAACAGTTCGTTAAAATCACCCTCTGGCATTTTGACACCAGTCAGTCTATCATCTTCAGAAAAATATACAATCTCACCATCTTTCAAGAGACAAGCAGATGGTTCATGAGATATATTAACTCCTAGAATATACATTTATGATACCTCGTTCTTAGCGTAAATTAGGGTTGCTTTTTCTGGAAGATAAAGATATTCAAATAATGATCTTTCTAGTGTTGATAATGCCTGCTTCAGAGTGTGAACAATTGGTTCACCTCCAAGATTAAAAGATGTGTTGCCAACAATAGGAACTCCAGTCAAATCCTTATATGCCTTAATCAAATTATAGTAATGTGGATTATCTTCTTCACGCACAGTTTGAATTCTGCATGTTTTATTCTTATGGATAATTGCTGGAATTTTCTTTGCCTGATCTGGTCTTACGTCAATTGCATATGTCATGAATGGAGATTCTTCTATAGTTCCGTTGTCAAACCATTCAGAAAAATCTTCCACCAAAATAGATCCAGCAACAGGTCTATACCATTCTCTCTTCTTGAGGATGTTGACGTGCCCCCACATCTCGTAAATACGTGGGTTGAATAGGAATGATCTATTTCCTAGAGCACGTGGTCCTCCTTCATCACAACCTTGATAAATGGCAACAATGTGACCATCATCAATAAGTTTAGCAACGGTAGAATAATCAACCTTTGGTATTACTTTCATCTGAAGACCTAGTGTATGTTTTATTTATTATGCTCCGTCCATCCAAGTGCTTCAGCAATCACTGGGAACTGACCAGCAAAGATACACTTGCATTCATTAGCAATATCCATGTGCTCCTTCTGTGTGCCATTAGCAGATCTCAGATCGATATAATGGATCCATGAGCGCACTGAGCCCGACATGTAAATTTTTGTTGGTGTTGCTAATGGAAGCACAAAGCGGGCACATTCCTTTGCAATTCCCATCTCAAGCATGTGCTTATAGATGTCCATACCACTCTCAAAGTGTCTCCTGATAGTAATCTCAAGTTCTTGCTTCAAGAAAGGATCAACATCATCAATAGAGTTCTGTCTGTTCTTTGTGTCTTGAGAACGTAGGTCAAACATAGGAATCTCATCGGAAAGCAGAGATGAATCTGCATACCGTTGTGAAAATTCTTGATATGTGAACGAACGGTGGCGCAAAATTTGAGCTGCCAGACCTCTGGTAGTATTGATTTCCAGAGTCATGAATGCCATCTCAAAGATACTCCAGTGCTTGTGATTGATACAATACTTGAGTAGTCCAGCAATCTTTTCATTCTCTTGATTTGCAGGATTGCTTACACGGGCACAATATGCAATATTCTTCTCCGCATCAGGTGTAACAGAGATCAGTTTAACATTCATCTTTTTTAAATTGCTTACGACATTTTTTAACTTCTTTCAGCTCATCCTTAATCATCTGATAAGCATCTTCAGATGATAATCTCTTGGAGAGTTCCATGGCACAGATTACTTCAACTCTTGTACCAAAGTGTTTGAGTGCTTCTTCAAAGCAGTTTAATTCTTCATACATCAGTCTGGATATCCATCATCATCGTTGAAGATCTCATCATAGTCTGAGATTGGTGCATAGTAAGATGCAGGATCATCAAAGTTCTCCTGCTTCGTTTGGTATGCATTGACATCTGAGTAAACTTCAGACTTGAGAGATTCGACAAGTAACTCTAGGTTCCTTACTATCAATTTCAATTTGTCCTTTTCCATAGCACGAAATCTACTGTACTAATTATACTCATAAAAAAAGGACCTGTCAAGCAGGTCCTCACTTTTTGTACTTCCAGATTTTGTCGGTTCGTGATTTTAAATCTATCCATTTGGCATAATGTATACCACGATAAGTTAAAAATCCGAAGACTTTATCTGGATCGTGCTTCGATGGATCGTATTCTGGAAGATCATATTGAAATCTGATCTTCAGCATTTACCTAACCTTTTTGTAATAGGATTAGTTCACCGTAAAGCAATGACATAGCAGCAACACAACCGAGGGATAGGATCCCGACTACCTGTAGTGCTTCCATGACTGCCTCACTTAACGTAGGTACGACCACGATAGCAGAACTCCCCGTGAGTTTCCTCAACAGCCTGCTTGCACTCGTACTTGACACCACGATATGCAGTGTTAGCAATCTGAGCATCGTGAAGACGTGCTGCCTTCTCGATTTGCTTCTTGATTAGATTGAGTGTGTTCATTTGTCTTACTCCTGAAATACTAGGTGAAATTAACCTTCTCATCTTGCGATGGATCCGTTTCCCCGTTCCTTCAGTCGTTTGCGTCCCAGTAATACTCACATTCTGGTGCTGATTCCTTTACGGTCTCAATTAACTCCAGTTTAAGTTGATCATCTAGATGCCTATTTGTAGTAATCCGAAACATAACAGCATCGGCTTGACTACAACTAAGAGTTGTATACAGAAGAAGTTCAAACATGGGATGAACGCTCCGTTCCGCGACTTACTTGCGTCCTATGTATACAATCCAGTACATTCACCTTCCACTTTTGTCTTGAGATACCCAATTACATTCAACTTCGACCGTAGGTCTAGGTGTGGATCTGCTTGGATCTCTGCTCGTCTTTGGAGGAACCTTTCACACGACATGTGCCATCCGTAAGGATTGCCGTCATCATGATGGGCAAGGGTGAATGCCAGCAGGAGTGCTAACATATGGATGAACGTATGGTCATTATAGACCGAACAGACTATATAGTCAAGTTCTTTTGTAATTTGTGATACAGTTTTATTATATCTTAATGAATGAGTTCGTTACGTCTCATATACTTGAGTGTCTCATTCATATTACCAATGTGCTTGTATCCAATAGAAACTTGAGGGTAGGTAGCTTCTTCTCCAAACTCTTGCTCAAATGCTCTTTGAGAAAAGTGTTTGTCCAATCTGTATTCTAGAAACTCACCACCTAAAGATTTTAAGAGTGCTGCCATTCTTTCGCACTCTTGACTTCCGTTACTGTAGATTACTGCTGCCATCTTCTTTGTAAGTGATTGAAATTTTTCTCTGCTCTACACCTTTGTGATCAAGCAAATAAGAATACTGAACCTCTGCATCTAAAAGTTCAGCAATCTTTTCTGCCAAGTTCTTAGCAATATTCAATTTAGTTTCTTTGCTGCCAGTCATCAATTTCTTCTTGAGTGGGAACCTTAATTCGGAAGGCAAGACCTTCTTCTTCAAACTCTTCGTTCATCTTTTCGTATGTTTCTGGTGTGATCTTATTGACCTTCCACGATCCACCGACACCGCCATCCATATTAACAATAATATCGTCAGTCACAATACTTATCCCACACCTTACGAATGTTTTGTGTGATGGGTAGACCACCAATGTAAGTTTCTAAAAGTTCTCCATCCGCATCAGCAATAACAAGAACAGGAGTGGCAGTCACACCATACTTTTTGGCGAGTGCAAGATTCTCTTCAGGAATAGGTTCATCACTTACATCCTCAAGATAAACCTCTTCAATAATACTCTCACGGGGATCTTTGAGAGCATTAATATACTTCTTGACAAGTCCACAAGGACCGCAAGACTCTTTTGTGAACATTAAAAACTTAGTCACGTTGCCTCCAGTCATCGGGTTTGTCTCTTCCAAACCATTCGTTAATGTCATCTGCTCCATCGAATCCCGTCTTGTAGTTGTTTGGATCAGGATCTCCTAGTCCCATCTTATTCATAAAATCATCCATGCTACCCTCTTCAATGTCTTGTGCAGCATGACGACGTGCTTTGTTCAACCAGTCCCTGGCAGTTGTATGTCTCTTGGCAAGTTTCTCTGCCCAGATCATGTCTTCCAGAGGCACTTGTTCTTTATTTGCAATGCATCTACAAATAGACTCTAGTCGTAGCCTGTATTGAGTTGATAGCATATCAGTCCCGCAGTTTTAACTCAAGGTCTTCCAATTTGTGATACTCTGCATGTGCTCGTTCCTGACGGACACATACGATGTCTAGAATGTCATTAACAATTATCTCATTGTCAATGTAATCATCGAGATACTTATCGATTGCTTCCTTTAAGTACCTATACCTGTGCCACTCTGGACTATAAGGTTTGTAATCCATAATAAGGTCATTCATATTTCAGGATTATATACGCATCTTGACGACTTGTCAAGACACGTGTTTATTTAGAGATCGATATTCTTTGCTTCCTCAATGAGTGAACTGATGTATGTCTCAGTCCCATCAAGTTTTTTAACTTCAAACAATGCAGATCTCATGTACTTTTTGATACCCTTATATTCTTTCATAAGTTTATCGACTTCACGTTGATCAATCGTGATCTTTGCTTTTCCATCTCTGGAATCATCAACGTTATTGTTCGTGAATCCACCGAATCCTTTGCTCATTTCTTTTTCTTGTCTGATGGTGCTTTGTAACCATATAGTTTAGGACTAATCCTTCCTTCAGTTTGATTGAAAGTTAGAAAGTCATGACGATAGAAGTCATAATAATGGTCAAAAATATCTACCTTTTTATTTGCCATTACAATATCGTAATGGATTGTTTTGTCAAGGACATACTCTACCAAGTATGAGTTAGTTGGTAGAGATTTGTCATCTGCTAGTTTAGGATCACAGTCCTCATGAATAATAACGAACTTCAACTACGTCCTCCCCAATTGATATCTGGATATGCTTCTTTTACATTGTCGAGACTAATCTTGTACTTGGTAGATAGTTTCTTATCCTTAACCAAAACTAGAATCTCCGCCTCTTCGGGATGTAGACCCTCAAGAATATTGATGAACATCACTTCTCTTCGGATAGAAGATAGAGAGGGATTTCCACCCTGAACAAAGTTATAAAACTTTTCTGCTTCTTTTCGGATGGATGTCTTCTTTGCTCTCTGCGATTCTTCAGCAACAGTATTGTTGATCTGACCCGATGCTCTAATTTTATCAGAAAGATTACCAGATGCTGTTACGTCTTCCTTAAGATTTCCATAGGGAACTTCACCTTCAGGAAGTAATGAATGAACAGACTCATCAAAGTTCCAGATGAGAATGGTCTTCAGTGGAAGGCAGTCGTTCTTCTGAAGAACTTCCACCTTCTTTGCATTGCTCCTCTGCTTTGATGCCAATTCAAGGATCTCATGCATAAAGGCATTTGTAGGAAGATCGGGAATAGGTTTACTCTTCGTCGTCTTCCTTTTCGTAGTAGTCGTCATAACTGTTTTCAAATCGTACTGCTAAAATTTCATCTGGTAAGATGTTTCCATTTTCATCAAACATCTCTGGG
>MDTC01088855.1_pt1 | contig 18845 bp, 16 predicted proteins | sample 811181 | NCBI WGS metagenome assembly MDTC01 (sample SAMN05326644, study PRJNA326480) | marine metagenome | isolation source: seawater | place: Pacific Ocean: North | collected 2011
ACACCGTGGTCGCGCATCGATGCGTCAGTCCCCAAGGCCGTCCGGCCTGCGCAACAACGGCCGCGACGACGCTGGAAGCATCGCCGCTCGACGGCCGCACCCATGCCGCAACTCCATGCCCGGGCTGTGCGAGGACTGGAGACTGGAGACTGGAGACTGGAGACCGCCCCGCCACCGCTCTGCACGAAGCAACGGCCGGCCCGCGACCGGACGCCAGGCCTGCCCGAAGCAACGGTCTGTCTGCGAGCGGATCGCTAGAACAACACGCCGGCGCTGCCCTTGAACGACACCCCGCTGTAGCCGAGCGGGAGCATGTCGTCGCCGCCGCCGTCGTAGCGGTGGTTCAGCACGCCCTGCCAGCCCAGCTCGAAGGAGAGCGTGGGGCGGACCTTGAGGTCGACCGTGCCGAAGCGGAACTGGGCGCCAGCGGCCGCGGTGGCGCCGACGCTGAGCGCGGAGCGGCGGAGCTGGCCCGGGTGGTCGCGGCGGGTCGGGTCGTCGTCGAGGCGGACCAACCCGAGGTGGCCGACCACGCCGGCGATCACGTAGGGCGCGAAGCCATCGACGACGTCCTCGTCCACCTTGAGGGCCGCGGTCAGGGTGCTCGCGCGGTAGGCGGTGCGGAAGAGCTCGGTCGAGTCCGCGCGGTCGGTGATCTGAAGGCCGCGCTGGCCGGTGTGCAGGCCGGCGACCAGGGAGAAGCGGTCGTCGAGGGCGTAGCCCGCGCGCACGCCCACGAGCGGCATGACGCTGTGGGGGGCGAAGACGCGCATCGCCTCCTCGTTCATCGTGACCAGGCCGGCGTCCAGGGCCAGCTCGTGCTCGTTCTCGGTGGCGTGGGCGGCTCCGGTGAGCACACCCAGGGCAGCGAGCAGGACAGGGATGCGGCGGCTCATTCGCCCTCCTCGGCGTCTTCGAGCAGGGTGCCGTCGCGCCAGCCAGCGGCGGCGAAGCCACCGACCTCGGACAGCTCGCCCGTCTGGGGGTCGTAGAAGCTGATCAGGCCCAGGCCCGCGTCGTGGGAGATCCAGAACCCTCCGGCGGGCAGGGTGCCGATGTCCACGGGAGGCGCGGTGATGTCGATCTCCTCGTGCCGGTCGGTGTAGAGGTCGAGCTGGTAGAGGTAGTCCTGGTCCTGCTGCAGCACGAGCAGGTCGAGCCGGGTGTCGCTCTGGTCGAAGGCCATGCCCACGCCCAGCCCGTCGAGCAGCTTGGCCGCGGAGCTGCCGCCGCGATCGCTGCCGATCTCCAGGATCTCGAGCACCGGCGAGCGGTCGTAGAGTCCCTGGAGATCTTCGGAGAAACTGCCTTCTGGCCGGGTGAGAGCCACGGCGAACTGCTGGTCCGGCGTGATCTGCAGGTCGACCGCCGGGTTCTCCAGGCGCAGCTCGACCAGCTCGTCGGTGTCGTGGTCGAGGACGTAGATGTCCTTCTGTCCGGCGTTCGACCACAGCACCGAGCGGCGACCCGCCTGGGCGATGCGGTTCATGCCCTCGTCGAGCTCGAAGCTCTCGACGTCGAAGGTGTCGTGGTCGACCACGTCCACGACCGGGGTCACCCCGTGCACGATGACGGTCTTGTCCTCGGGCACCTCGTCGTCGTTGAGGTCGGGAACCAGCGCCATGGCCGCGGGCGAGCCCGACAGGCTGATCAGGTTGATCGCCGGGCGGGACAGGCGCAGGGCGTAGAGGTCGTCCTGACCGGCAGCGGTGATGAGCGCGTACTGGCCGTCCTGGGTCAGCTGCACGCCCACCGGGGTGATCTGCTGGTCGGCGTCGAGGGTCAGGGGGTAGCGGGTGCCGCGCTGGGGGGCGTCACCGGTGAGGTCGACCGAGGCGACCGCGTCCTTCGACAGCACGATCGCGCGGCTGCCGTCCTCGGTGAACAGCACCCGGTCGGCACCGAAGCCGACGCTGACCGGGGTCGCGGCCTCGGCGCCGCTGCCGGCGAGGTCCAGCACGAGCACGCTGGTCAGGTCGACCACGCCCACCCGGTCCAGGTCGAGGCCCAGCGAGGCGTCGAGCCAGGCGATGGCCCAGCGGCTGTCCGCGCTGAAGGTGACCGCGTTGTAGTGGGTGTCGACCGGGATGCGGGTCGCGACGACCGCGCCGCTGTCGCCGTCCTCGACCACGGTGACCTCGGAGCGCACGTCGAGGTACTCGCCGGGGCAGTCCTCCACCCGCTTCACGCCGCGGATCTCTCGCGGATCCGGCGCTTCGCAGCTGTAGTATCGGACAAACGCCACCAGCTTGCTGCCGTCGGGCGTGGGCTGCATGTGCTCGACGCTGCCGACCCCGAGGTCGACCACCGTGGCGCCGTCGGGACGGACCCGCACAAGCTGCCCACCGGCGGCGAGCCTGACGTAGACGCCGTCACCGACCGGGGCGACGTCGGCGGCATCCCACAGCGGCCCCACCGCGTAGCGGTGGTTGTCGGGCAGATCCCAGCCGCAGCCGCCGAGGCCGAGCGCCAGGGAGAGGAGGATCGCGGTGCGCATGATCACTCCTCGATCCGGCTGTTCAGCTCGAAGCCGGTGATGGTCTCCAGCCGGCCACGCTCCCCGTCGCCCGGGCCGTTCTCCGAGCCCGGCGGGTGGTAGAAGCTGATCCGCCCCAGCGGGTGCTCCTGGCTGGCCCAGGCGGGCGGCCGCATGCCGTCCTCGTCGTCGAGATCGGGCAGCACGCCCACGAAGACCGGCACGCTCTTCAGGCGGATCTCCGTGTAGAGCAGGGTGACGTAGTCGATCTCGACGAGCGAGGTGACGCCGTCCATGATGAAGTAGCCGTTGAGCCCGTCCCCGGCGTTGGCGAAGCCCATGGGCTCGGCCGGCAGCTTGATCGGGTTTTCGCGGTAGTTGGTCGGGTCCAGCGAGACCAGCGACATCGCCCACGGCGTGTCCCACACCGAGCCAGGCACCGTGTCCGGCGCGACCGCCTCGCTGTGCAGGACCAGCAGGCTCTCGCCGGTCGGGGTCACGGCCATGGCACGCACCGGCTTGACCAGATCGTGCACGACGACGTCGTCCGTCTGCATGTCCCAGATGGCGTACGCGGTCGTGTTGGTGGCCGTGGTGAAGAGCACGGCCTGGTCCCCGTAGGGGTCGAAGATGACCGAGCCGGCGCTCAGGGGCTCCGGCAGGTCGAGCACCCGGGGCGGCAGCTGGGGCTGGTCGGCGGTGTACACCCACACCTGGCCGGACGTGCGCGAGACGACCACCGCGCTGGCCCCGTCCGGGGTGAGGTCCAGGTCGGTCGGTCCCGCGCCCACCGGCAGGCGGTCGAGCCCACCGGTGCCCAGGTCGACCACCAGCAGGTCATCCGCGCCAAACTGCCGGACGAAGGCGTACTGTCCGGACGGTGACAGCACGACCTCCTCCGCGGCCGGCGGGTCCAGCTCGCTGCCGACGGCCACCCGCTGCGGAACCAGCACCTCCTGGGTCAGATCGACCAGCCACAGGGCCTCGTCGGCGACCACGACCGCCAGGGTGCCGTCCTCGGAGAACTGGATGTCCCGCGGGTTGAAGGAGACGGCCATCGGGTGGTGCACGCCGTCCGGCACCGAGACGAAGCTGACCTCGTTGAAGGACTGCAGCCCGTCGGGAGGCGGATCGTCGGGCTGCTCCGCCGCCTGGCTGTGGAAGAGCCCGACCCAGGCGCCGTCGTGGGACATGCGCATGGCGTTGTAGTTGTCGCGGACCGGCGTGGTCCAGACCTCGAGGGTGGTCGAGTCCACGATGCTGACGCTGTCACCGCCGCGGTTGAAGACGACCGCGTAGTCGTAGTCCGGGGTCACCCGCACCAGCCGCGGATCCGCGCCCACCTCGACGGTCTTGACGTCCAGGCTGAACACGTCGATCCGGGTGACCGTGTTGCGGTTCGGGTTGGCGACGAAGACGTAGACGTCGGTCTGCGACGGCGGCAGGGCGAGGAAGTCGTCGTCCTCCTGCTCCGGCGGCTGGGTGTCGAAGTCGGTGTCGTCGTCCGCTGCGCCCCAGCCGTCCGCATCGGTGTCGCCGCCGTAGTCGGCGAAGCCGGCGTCCGAGCAGCCCACCAGGGCCAGCAGCCCGACCAGGAGCCAGGGGGTGGTTCGCGTGCGCATCGGTCCCTCCATCAACGACGGTCCTACGACAGGATCTGGTTGCACGTGACGTGCCAAGACATCCGGTGACGCCTGCGACGGGCTCGTCGACGACGACATCCTCGACCGGACGGCCCGATCGGGACACCCACGTCGTGCTCCCGCACGGCTTCAGGCGACCGGCCGCTCCTGGTTCACCCACTCTACCGGGTCCATGTGCACATCGACCTGTGGGAACGGGATCACCACGCCCGCGTCCCGGAAGCTGCGCCAGATGGACAAGCGCAGGTCCGAGCGCATCTTCGGCGCGAGCCAGGGGTCGCTGATCCAGACGAAGGTGTCGAACGTGATCCCCGAGTCGTCGAAGCTCTGCAGGAGCACGACCGGCTCCTTCGGGGCCCTCGGGTCGCGCACCTGGGACGCCGCCCGCTCCAGCACCCCCTTGATCTCGTCCAGGTCCGACTCGTACGCCACCGACACCGTCGCCTTGATGCGCAGGGCGTCGTCGATCATGGTCAGGTTCTTCACCGTGCCCTGGGCCAGCAGGGCGTTGGGCAGGATCAGGTCCTCGTCGTCCATGGTCCGCGCGACGGTCGAGCGAACGCCCATCTTGACGACCCGCACGACGCGCCCCTCGACCTCCAGCACGTCGCCCGGGCGGATGGCGCCCTCCACCAGCAGGATGATGCCGCTGACGAAGTTCTGCGAGATGTTCTGCAGGGCGAAGCCGATGGTGACGGCAAAGACCGCCCCCAGGGTGAACAGGGCCGTCAGGTCGATGCCTGCCGTCGTCAGCGCGATCGCCAGGCCCACGATGATGAAGACGTAGCGTCCCAGGTTGAGCAGCACGCCGATGGTGCCCGAGGTGTCGACCCCGCGGTCCTTCAGCGCCTGGGTGCTCCACTTCGCCAGCACGCTGGTGCCCCAGAACGTGCCCACCACGACGGCGATCAGGATGACCAGCGTGCTGACGGTGACGTCGGAGTCGCCGAGGTGGGTGATCTTGGCGTCGAACACCTTGCCGATCGCGGCGACCAGGTCCCGGCTGGACAGGATGCCGAGGAGCTCGACGGCGAGCAGCAGGCACAGCGAGACTGCAGCGATGCGGAGGATCAGCGCGCTGATCCGCAACAGGACCGGAGCCCCGTCGACGTCGGCGTCCTTGGTCCGGTAGCCGACCATCCACCAGGCGAAGCCCGCCATGAACAGCCAGAACAGACCCTGGATGAGGTTGGGCAGGGTGGGTCCGACGGTGACGCCGAACAGCACCTCGAAGAGCGGATCCAGCAGCCAGGGCTGGAGATCGGGGAAGGCCTGGATCAGCAGCCCGTACAGCCCCTCGGTGGCGGCGGTCGGATCGGAGGTGGCGAGCGCTTCCGCCGCAGCCGTCGGATCCACCACAGCCGTGGGATCGGTGGCTGCGGTCGCCTCCGCCGCGGTGGCTGCGTCGACGGGGGCGTCAGTCGGGTTGGGGTCCAAGCGGGCTCCGTTCAGCGCGCGTGCACCGGATGCTACCCCAAACGAACAGACGCCGGACCCGAAGGTCCGGCGTCTGTAATGCGGATGGGGGGAGTCGAACCCCCACGGGTTTTACCCCACAGGAACCTGAATCCTGCGCGTCTACCAATTCCGCCACATCCGCGGAAAGCTCCGCCGGTTTAATGCCCCCCCACTCGGGGTGCCAGCGGGAAATCGATCGCGCGCGAAATCCTCTTGGAAGTCGCGCTCGAACCTACTTCAGGACGCAGTCGACCTGGGTCACGATCTCGACCTCGTCCTTGCCCTTGCCGCCCGTGCAGTCGGTGGCGGTCATCTGCACGAAGCTCACGTCCTGGGTGATGCCCAGCTTGTCCGGCGCCATGTTGGGGGTCTTGATGATGCCCAGCATGGACTCGGGGCGGGACAGCAGGCGCGCCTTGCTGTCGCGGATGACCTCCCAGAACACCGTGAAGCCATCGCCATCGGCGTCGGTCACCACCGGGTCGATCTCGACCGGCGGCACGCCCTCACCGACCTTGTCGCAGGTGGTGATGAGCGGGGACCAGGCGTTGGGACGCTCCTGCTCGCCGTCGGTGATGCCGTAGTCGACGAAGATGTCATCGCCGAGGTCGACCACCGGGTTCTCGTTGAACGAGCGCTCGGCGACGTCCACCGTGATGGTGTCGGGGCGGGACCAGGCCTTGCCATCGAACACGGAGCAGGAGAGCTTGTACTCGCCCGCGATGTCGAAGAAGACGTCCGGATCTGCCGCGTTCTGGTTGGTGATGAAGCGGTTGTCGACGTCGGAGCCCTCGGGCACGCCCTGGATGGTCCACCAGTAGAACAGCAGGTCGTTGTCGGGATCGTCCGATCCGCCGCAGTCCAGCGAGACGGAGAGGCAGTCCTCGGCGTCGAAGTCACCGCCGGCATCGGCGACGGGCGGCTGGTTGTCACCCTCGAAGGACAGCGTCAGCTTGTCCGCCTCGGAGCAGGCCTGACGGCTGCACACGATGAGGGCGATGCCGTAGTCGCCGGGAACATCGGCGGTGAAGCTGGCCGACTTCTGGTCGCCGCTGGTGACCGAGTCGCGGTTCAGGTCCGAGTTGTAGGGCTTGTCGACCAGGAACCAGTCGTACTGCAGCAGCCCGCCGAGCGGATCCTGCGACTGGCCGCCGTCGAGGCTGGCGGTCTCACCGAAGGCGAGCGTCTGGTCGTTGCCGGCGATGGCCACGGGGGCCTCGGTCGGATCGCCCGCGGTGACGATGTTGTAGACGGGGTCGCTGTAGACGAGGCCGTCGAAGACCACGAGCTCCACGACGTAGACGCCCTGCGCATCCGGCTGGAAGGACGTGGTGGACGCGTCGGAGCCACGGTTGGGCGTGAAGGGGTTGGCGCGATCCGCCAGCTCGCTGGCCTCGGGGGCATGGTCGATGGACCAGAAGAACGTGAGCTCGTCACCGTCCTCATCGTAGGAGGTACGGCCGTCGAGGAACACGTTCAGGTTCGCCGGCTGCTCGATGTCGTCACCCACGGACGCGACCGGGGCCGCGTTCTGGTTGACGATGGGGTCGCCGTTGCAAGCGGCGAGCAGGAGGACCGGCGTGGTCAGGGCAGTCAGGAAGGCGGTGCGCATCCAGGACTCCATGGGGGGAAGCAGACGCAAGTCTGAAAGTGCAGGCGCATGTTGTACCAGCCACGTCCAGACACCGTCAACGGAAACCTCACCTGCCCGTCACGCCCGTGGTCGTCGGTCTCGATGGACCCTCGCCCTTGCCGCTCGCAACCTCGGCACTACATGCGGGCCGGCCAAGGAGGTCGATCCCATGGGCCTGTTCGATTTCATGCTCAGCCCCGAGAAGAAGATCGCCAAGCACGTGCGGCGGCTGACGAACCGGGACGCCCAGCCCGAGGATCGGGAAGGATCCGCCGCCTGGCTCGCCCAGCACGGCACCCCCCAGGCGATCCTGGGACTGCTGTCCCGCTTCGACATGCAGCTGGAGCACCACCTCAAGGACCAGGGCGAGAAGGACCAGCTCTTCCATCTTCTGGTCGAGCTGGGCGACAAGAGCGTGGAGCCGGCCCGGGTCTGGCTGCGCCAGTGCAGCGCGGTCGCTCGTCCGCTTGCGCTGCTGGAGCGGCTCCAGGGTGAAGAAGCCGCGATCCAGGCTGCATACGAGATCCTGGCGATCGAGCGCAAGGACGGCAACGACTTCAAGCCCGCCAAGAAGAAGGCCGTGCTGATCTGGCTCGCCGATCGCCGCCACGACGACGCGATCGAGCAGGCGGCCCCGTTCCTGGACGACTTCGACGAGGGCGTCCGCTACGCCGCGACGGAGGTCATCGCCGCACAGAAGGACGAGTCCGGCGCACAGCCCCTGCTCACGATCCTCACCAACCCGGAGGAGGACAGCAACCGACTGCGCGTCCGGGTGTGCGAGGTCATGGCCCAGCACCGCTGGCCCGTGGGAGAGAGCGAGGCCGCCCTGGCCCAGAGCCTGCCCGACGGCTTCCGCCTGTCCGACGGTCGGATCCTGCGCGCGTAGCCCGCCTCGGGCCCACTCCACGGCGTCCCGGATGGTCAGCGCTACGTCAGCACTGTTGCGGGCTGGCCGCACACGCTGCTAGTTTGCCGCGACTCCCGTGCTGCGAGGATCCCGCATGCGCCTGTTCCCGTCTCTCCCTGCTGCCAGCGGTGTGTTCGTCACCGGGCTCATCGCCCTCACCGTCGGTCTGAGCGCCTGCGGAGACGTGCTCTCCTGCCAGAACGCCTGTCAGAAGGCCTACCGGGACGACCAGTGCAACTTCGGCGCCGGTCTCGTCGACGATGACGCCGCGCAGGACTGCACCATCGAGTGTGAGAACGCCCTGCGCACCAACGGCGACCTGGACGGCTACGACCCGGACGATCTCAACTCGGTCGACCGTTCCACGACGTTCGAGCTGAAGAACGAGGCGCAGGCGGCATCATGGATGCAGTGCGTCATGGAGACCTCCTGCGACGACATCAACAAGGGCTTCTGCCCTGGCGGCGGCATCAACTGATGAGCCGCGCGCGTCCCGAACCGCTCGCTGCGGCCGGGCGCAGCCTGCTGCTGGTCGGGCTCGCCGCGATCGCCCTGCTGGCCACGGCCTGTGAGCCGACCTGCCGTCAGGCCTGCCGCAAGCTCACCGGGTGTGAGCTCGACAGCGATCGGGTGACCCTCGACGAGTGCGAGGCCTCCTGCGTCTTCCAGCAGCGGGAGTACGAGGACACCGAGCAGGACGCCCTGCGCGACCGGTTCGGCGATCACAAGAGCTGCCTGCAGCGAGAGACCTGCGAGGACATCACCGCCGGCGTCTGCTACGACGCGGAGATCTGGGTCTACTAGCGGACCGTCGGGCCGCGTAGCGAGACCGGAGGCGGAGGCTCACCGTGCTGGCTTTGCAGCACAGGCTGCCAGCGGACCGTCGGGCAGTCCCCTAGGCCATCGCGGGCGGCGCGGGCGGACCCCACGGGGTGCAGGCGATGAACTTGGCTTCCACCTCATCGTCGAGCACCGCACAGCAGCCCCAGCGGGCGGCGTTGACGTCGATGGTGCCGTACCCGGCGCAGCAGGCGATCGCCTCCTCCGAGGTCTTCGCCGCGAGCTTGCCGTCGGTCTCCATCCCGGCGCCAAACTCCGTGTCGCCCAGCTCCTTCGCCGTGACCTCCGTGCAGTAGGCGCGCTCGGCGTCGGTCCACTCGCCGTCCTTCAGTCCGGCCAGATCGACCCCGTCGGGCGGGGTGATGGCGGGCTCGACGCGCCCCTCGGCGACGGCGGGCTCGGCGGGCATCTCGGCCGTCACCTCGGACGGCGCCGGCTGGGCCGTCACCTCGGGGGCGGGGCTGTCCTTCTTGCAGGCGACCGCGGTGAGCGCGAGGCCCGCGAGGCCGGCGATCCGGGCGGTGGCAGCGAGGGCGGCGAGCAGCTGGGCGTCGGACACGGGCGACTCCTGCGGAGGGTGCTCGGATCCTAGACCATGGGTCAGTCGATGCGTTCCACGATCGTCGCGACACCCTGGCCGACACCGACGCAGAGGGTGGCGACGCCACGGCGGGCCTCGACGCGGTCCATGACGCCGAGCAGGGTGGTGAGGATCCGCGCCCCGCTGCACCCCAGCGGATGTCCGATCGCGATGGCGCCGCCGTGCAGGTTGACGTCCCCCTCGTCCAGGCCCAGCTCACGGATGACGGCGAGGGACTGGGAGGCAAAGGCCTCGTTGAGCTCCCACACGTCGATGTCGGACGTGGTGAGGCCGGCCTGCTGCAGCGCCTTGCGGGTGGCGGGAACGGGTCCGATGCCCATGATCCGAGGATCGACGCCCGCACTCGCCGAGGCCAGGATCCGCGCGCGGGGCTTCCAGCCGTTCTCCGCGGCGACCTGCTCGTCGCAGATCAGCACGACGGCAGCACCATCATTGAGCGGCGAGCTGTTTCCGGCCGTGACCGAGCCCCCGTCCTTGAAGACCGCCCGCAGCTTGGCCAGCGCCTCGATGGACGTGTCGCTGCGCGGGCTCTCGTCCGCGTCGACCACGGTCGTCTTGCGGCGGGACTTCACCGTCACCGGCGTGATCTCCGCGTCGAACCAGCCCGCCTCCTGCGCCTCGATCGCCTTGCGGTGGCTGTGGTAGGCGAAGCGATCCTGATCCTCCCGGCTGATGCCGTGCTGCGCGACCAGGTTCTCGGCGGTCATGCCCATGGCCTCGAGCGGGAAGAGGGCTTCCATCGCCGGGTTCGGGTAGCGCCAGCCCAGCGTCGTGTCCCAGGCGGTGACGTTGCCGGCCTTTGGGTGGGTGACCCCGCGGGGCATCGACAGCGGGGCCCGGCTCATGGACTCGACGCCGCCGGCCACGCAGATCCGGGCGTCCCCACAGCGGATCATGCGCGAGGCCTGGTTGATCGCGGACAGGCCCGAGGCGCACAGGCGATTGACGGTCACGCCGGGCACGTGCTGGGGGAATCCGGCCAGCAACAGGGCCATGCGCGCGACGTTGCGGTTGTCCTCCCCCGCCTGGTTGGCGCAGCCGAGGAAGACCTCGTCGACGGTGGCCGGATCCAGGCCGGTGCGCTCCACCAGCGACCTCAGCACGTGGGCGGCGAGATCATCGGGGCGCACGCCCGAGAGCGCGCCCTGGAAGCGGCCGACCGGCGTGCGGACGGCATCGACGATGACGGGGACACCCATGATCAACTCCAGTCGTAGAAGCCGTGGCCGCTCTTCTTGCCCAGCTTGCCCTCGGCCACCATGCGTCGCATCAACGCCGGGGGCTCGAACGCGGGGTTACCAAGTTCCTTAGCCAGGTATTCTCCGATCTTCAGGCGGACGTCCAGGCCCACCATGTCGGTCAGCTTCAGCGGCCCGACCGGGTGGCGGTACCCGAGGACCATGGCCTTGTCGATGTCCTCGGCGCTCGCGACCCCACCCTCGAGCATGCGGATCGCCTCCATGCCCAGGCACACGCCCAGGCGGCTGGTGGCGAAGCCGGGCACGTCGCGCACGACGATGACCTCCTTGCCGATCCGCTGGCCCAGCGTCTGGATGGCGGACAGGGTGGCGTTGCTGGTGACGTCGGCGACGATCACCTCGAGCAGCGCCATGATGTGCACGGGGTTGAAGAAGTGGGTGCCGATCACCCGCTCCGGGTGGGGCACGGCGCTGGCGATGGCACCGACCGAGAGGCTGGACGTGTTGGTACCCAGGATGGCGTCAGCGCCGGCCACCTCGGCCACCTCGGCGAAGATCCGCTGCTTGAGCGCGAGGATCTCGGGCACGGCCTCGACCACCAGATCGGCGCCCTCGGCGACCAGCGCGATGCTGGGCACCCCCGACAGGTTCGCCACCGCGGTGTCGCGCACGGCAGGGTCGACCTTGCCCCGATCCACGCCCTTGTCCAGGTTGGAGCGGACCTTGTCCAGGCCACGCTGCAGGCCCGCCGGGTCGTTGTCGGTCAGCCGGACGGTGTAGCCGGCCATCGCGCAGACCTGGGCGATCCCGTGTCCCATGGTGCCTGCGCCGATCACGCCGATGGTCTTCATGGAGCCTCCACCGGGCGCGCCTGAGCCCGGCCGGGGACGTAGCCTGCGGACGGCTCGCCCGGCGACCGGGTTCAGCCCCCGAGCACCAGGTGGTGACCGTTCCGGCGGCCCGCGAGCACCGCGGTCGGCGTGGTGCCGGCGAAGTCCGCGAACTCCCGGCTGAAGTGGGCGTGGTCGAAGTAGCCGCAGGCGAGCGCCAGGGTCGTGAGGTCGGGGGCGGTGAAGAGGCCGTCCAGCGCCTGGTTGAACCGCTGGATGCGGCCCCAGCGCTTGGGAGCCAGGCCCACGTGCTCGCGAAAGAGCCGGGTAAACGCCCGTCGGGAGAGATTCACCGCCTCGGCCGCGCACCCGACGTCCGGCGCTCGACAGAGCAGCTGAGTCCCCACCCGCACCCGCCGCTCGACACCGGGCGCACCGACCAGCCTGGCCAGCAGGGCCTGCTCCAGCACATCGAGCCGGGCGCCATCATCGCGCGCCCGGTACAGCGCCTCGCGCAGGGCGTCGGTGGCCGTCTGCCCCCACAGCTCCGCCAGGGACACGTTGTCCCGCAGCAGCTCCGAGGTCGGACAGCCCAGGAAGGGTCGGGCGCCTCCAGGGGCGAAGGCGACCCCGACGATGTCGCGCTGATCGACCGAGAGCACGGTGAACGGCACGTCGAACGCCCCCGTCACGATCGCTGCGGGCAGCGCATGCACCGTGCCGTCGAGATCGACGTGGTGGAGCCGGTCTTCGGCCAGGTTCACCAGGAGCTGGAGCCCACCGTCGGGCACGATGCGCTCGGTCGGGTGGCTCGGCGCTCCCCGCCAGCTCCACAGCTGTTCGACGCACCCGCCCAGCCGTGGCGCCGGGCGGTGCGCGTAGACGCTACTCCTGGCTCCAGGGGTCGTCATCGGCCGGCGGCTCCTCCGCAGGGGGCTCTTCCGCGGGCGGGGCGTCGGTGTCGGTGTTGGTGTCCCCGCCCTCGGCGCCGGGCAGGGTCGACGGGTCCACCAGTGGCGGCGGCGCTTCGTCGCTCTTCGCGGCTTCCTTCGCCGCGCGCTTCGCCGCCTTCTTGGCCTCTTTTGCCGCCTTCTTGGCCGCCTTCTTGGCCGCCTTCGGGTCCTCGACTGCGCCGCCGAAGCCCGGGCCGTCCTCGCCGCCAACCGCCTGGCCGAAGCCGGGACCGGTGACCACCTCGTCCGAGGGGTCGCCGAGGGTGGGCTCGCTGCCGTCGGGAGCGTCGATGCCGTCCGGGCCGATGCCGCCGGCCTCGGCCTGCTCGCCCGCGCCGCCGCCCGCCGAGGCGCCGGTGCCCCAGGGGTCGTCGGTGGATCCGGTGGAGGCAGGCTCGGAGGTCACGGGCTCCGAGGTCACCGGAAAGCTGTCCGGATCGGCGACGTCCGCCCTGGGCAGCAGGCTGGCGTCGTCCGCCGGATCCGCGGTGTCGGCCTTGGGCAGCAGATCCATCGCGTCGTCGACCGCGCCGCCCGCAGGCTCGCCGCCGTCCATCGCCCCAGCGTCGGGCTCGCCACCGGCCGCGCCGGTCTCGGGCTCGCCCTCGGTCGCGCCGGTCTCGGGCTCGCCGCCCATGTCGCCAGCCTCGGGCTCGCCGCCGGCCGCGCCAGCGTCAGGCCCACCTTCGGTCGCGCCAGCCTCGGGCTCTCCGCCCATGTCGCCAGTCTCGCCATCCTCGACGGGCACCGCGAGCGGGGCGCCATCGGGCACCGCCACGCCGTTGGGCTCGCGCTCGGGCATCAGGTCCAGCATGTCCGGCAGCGCCTCGGGCCGAGCCGGGCCCACCTGGTCCTCCGGAACCGTGACAATAACGGTCGAACCTGCATTCACATCGATGCCCGTCGAGTAGTCGATGCCGCGGGTCGGGTCGACCACCCGCACCACGTGCCCACCCGGCGCGACCAGCAGGTTGCGGACCGGGGCCCGCGGGGAGGCGGGCTCGCCGTCCACGAAGAGCGTGGCGTACGGCATCGGCACCTTGACGGTGATGCCGCCCAGATCCTTGCCCAGGTCGGTCTCGACCTCCTCGGTGAAAGGCTCCTGCGCCAGGATGCGGAACTCGACCCGGCGGTTCTTCTGCCGGCCGGACTCGGTGAAGTTGACGTCGATGGGCTCGGTCTCGCCGTAGCCCTTCGACGACAGGCGCTCCTTGCCGATGCCCTTGCCGGTCAGGTAGGTGACGACGGCGGCAGCACGGCGCTGGGACAGACGCATGTTGTTGTAGTCGGAACCGACATTGTCGGTGTGACCGGCCACCTCGACGCTGGTGATCTGCGGGTAGCGCTCGAGCGCCTCGACCACGCTGTCCAGCAGCTCGTGGGACTCGGACCGGATGACCGCCTTGCCGGTCTCGAAGAGCACCCGCTCGGTGATCTCGATGCGGTCGCCCTTCACGAAGGCCTTGCGGGGGCAGCCGTTGCTGTTCTCGGGCGGCTCGTCCTGCAGGCGGGGCACGTCGGGACAGGCGTCGCGGTAGTCGGGGACCGCGTCACCGTCGGTGTCGGGGCAGCCCGCGTGCGCGTCGGGTCCGGGGTCGGCGGGGCACTGGTCGAGGACCAGCGGCACCGCGCCGGTGTAGCCGTTCTCGGTGACCCGGGCCCAGCCGTCCCACTCCGCGGTGGGCGTCAGGTCGGCGAGGCCGTCGCCGTCCATGTCGGGGCAGCCGGCGAGCTCCATCGTGCCGGCAGACCAGCGACAGGCGTCGACCTCGTCCAGGAGGCCGTCCGCGTCGTTGTCCGGGTCGGGGCAGCCGTCCACGTCCTCCCAGTCGTCGAAGTCCTCCGCCTGGTCGGGGCAGGAGTCGTCCACATCGAGGATCCCGTCTTCGTCGTTGTCGACGTCGGGACAGCCCTCCACGTCCTCCCACCCGTCGAAGTCCTCGGGATCGAGCGGGCACGCGTCCTCGCTGTCGATGATGCCGTCCTTGTCGGCATCACGGACCAGCTGGGCGTAGGTGAGGGCACCGAAGATGCGGTAGCGTGGAGCCCCCACGCCGACGACGAAGCCGCGGCCGGCGCCCACGGTGAGGCCAAGGCCGCTGTCGTTGGTGACCTGGGCGAACAGGTGGCCCGTGCCCAGGGTGTTGCGGACGCCGGGCGCGTTGGAGGTACCGATGGATGCGTCGTAGTCCGCACCGATCCGGAAGCGGTCCTGCAGGCGGTACCAGACGCCGGCGTTCGCCAGGACGGACGAGCCGACCGCGACGTCGACGAACTCGCTGCCCGGCGCGAGCACGAAGCCCAGGTTGGCCGCGTAGCCGAACTTGTCGTTGATCTCGCCGCCGACGGCAGCCTTGAGCTTGAGGTGCACGCCCCGGGAGACCAGGGCCTTGCGACCGCCCGTGGGCAGGCCGAGGGCGGGCAGGACGGAGACGCCGAAGGTGCCGGACTCGTTCTGCTTCAAGCGGATGTTGGACTGGACCACCAGATCACCGAGGGCGGCGCCGGAGAACGGCACCCCGTCGACCTCGCTGCGGGTGTGCCAGTAGATGGGCGCCAGGACCTCGATCCGGAGCTTGTCCTCGAAGGTCCAGCCTCCGTACAGGGTGCTGGACAGCGCGTGGGGCACCGTGCGCACCAGCTCGCCGTCGGCGTTGGTGCGGGTGACCAGATCCTCGGCGGCGTTCGCCAGGAGTCCGGCCGAGAGCCCGCCCCCCGTGAGGGCGGGCGACTCGACCGCCGGCGTGCCGCTGTCGTGCGGCACGGACGCACTGGGGTCGAACGGATCGACGTCCACGGCATGAGCCACGGGGGCCAGGCCCAGCGTCCAGAGCAGCAGCATCGCGCGCATGCGTCGCACCTCCGAGTCCCATGGTCGGCGACAAGCGGCGCCAGTGTAGCCGGCCCGATGCGGAACCGGGGGATCACCGCGTCAGGGTGGTGTCTCCTGCGATAGCCCCGCTTCAGTTCCCGGGCCTGCGCGAATCACACGAGAGTCAGCGACGGGGCGGGTACTTGCGGAGCTTTCGCTGCAGCGACTGGCGGTGCAGCCCCAGGCGGCGCGCGGCCTCGCTGATGTTGCCGCCCGTGGCCGCGAGGACGTACTCGATGTACTCGCGCTCGTGGCGCGCGAGAGACGGGATCTTGTCCGGCACTGACACCGTGGGATCGCCCTCGCTGCGGTCGAATGCGGACTCGATGTCATCGGGATCGCAGGGCTTCGTGAGGTAGTGGTACGCGCCCAGCTTGATCGCCTCGATGGCGGTCGCGATGCTGCCGTAGCCGGTCAGCACGATGGCGCGGATGCCGGGCAGGCGCTCCACGAGGTCCTTGAGAACCTCCAGGCCGCGCTCTCCGCCCAGCTTCAGGTCCACCACCGCGAAGTGCGGCTGGTGCACCGCCGCCAGGCCCAGGGCCGTGCGGTGATCCTCGGCGAGGAGCACGTGGTAGCCCCGATCGGTGAACTCGAGCTCCATGGCCTCGCGGAAGGCCTCGTCGTCGTCGACCACCAGCATCTTGGGTCGGACCGTCCGGCGTCCACCGGAATTCTGGATGCTCACGCAGACCTCCCGCTTCGAGCGTCATCCTGGACCAGAGGAAACCACCACACGGCCTCGGTCCACTCCCCTTTCTCCTCACTGTAACGCAGGCCGCCTCCGGCCCCGTCAGCCACTGACCTGGCGACATACACCCCCAGGCCCGTCCCCGCCGCCTTGGTCGTGAAGAAGGGGTCGCCAACGCTGTCGGGCTCGTCGGGGAGGCCGCAGCCGTGGTCCCTGACGCGCACGATGCCGAGGTCGCCCTCCCGCTCCACGTACAGCTCGAGTGGATCCTCGACGCCGATCTCGCCCTGGGCCTCCCGCGCGTTCTCGAGCAGGTTGATGAGCGCCTGGCGAAACGGCACCGGCGGCACCTCGACGAGCAGGTCGTCGGCGCCGTCATCGTGGATGATCAGCTCGACGTCGGCGCCCTTCGCCCACAAGCCCGCGCCACCCCGGACCAGCTCGGCCAGGTGGCGGCGCTCCAGTCCGGACGCGCTGGGATCCCCCGCACCGATCAGCAGCTGGTCGACGATCTCCTTGCAGCGATCGAGCTGGGTCTTGATGGCGCCGACATCGCCCATGGTGGCGTCATCATCCGCAAAACGCCGCTTGATCCTGCGCAGGCGCAGACCCATCGTGAACAGCGGCGTGTTCAGCTCGTGGGCGGCGCCCGCGGCGAGGGTGCCGACGGTGCGCAGGCGATCGACCCGGGCGGTCCGATCCCGCGCCTCGAGCAGGGCCACCTTGTGGCCGCGCAGGGTCCGGCTGACGCCGATGGTGAAGCCGGACGCCGAGATCACCGTGATGACGAAGGCCAGCGCGGCGCCGAAGTCGTGGAGCAGGTCCGGCGGCACGCTGTGGCGGTCCAGGTGCAGCGGGAAGCTGAAGACGTGGAGCGCGCCGTAGCAGCCGAGCGCCAGGGTCGTGATGATGGTCGCCTTGCCCCAGGTCAGCATGACCGCACCCATGCAGACGTGGATGAAGTACAGCACGACAAAGGGATTCTCGGGGCCGCCTGACCCCATCAGGAAGACCGTCAGCGCCAGGATCTCCGTCGAGAGGTGCACCAGCAGCCGTCCCTGGGTCACCTCCTTGTGGGTCGCGAGCGCCCGCATCGCCTCCACGTTGGCCGCGGCGAGCACGACCATCACCACCCCGAGCGGCGCGATGAGCCAGGCGCTGTCGAGCACGGTGAAGGTGAAGGCCAGGGTCACCGTCTGCGCGAGCAGCGCCACCCAGCGCAGCCGCACCAGCCAGGTCAGCCAGAGCACACCCTCGTCGACGTCCGGATCGGCGAACATCGTCAACATCGGGTCCGGTCGGGTCACGCCATCAGCTCCTCGGTGACATCGTCCAGCGCCTTGCGGGTGATCCGCACCAGGTCGTCCGCCTGGGCTGCGGTCAGCGACAAGGGCGGGTTGAGCACCAGCGTAGCGCCGAGGGGCCGCAGGATGGCGCCGTGCCGCCGGGCCGCCATGGCGACGCGGTGCCCGATGTCCGCGGGCAGCGGGCTCCCTTCCCGGGCGAGGTCGATGCCGACCATGACGCCGCACTGCCGGATGTCGACCACGAAGGGGTGCGGCGCGAGCCGGGCCTCGAGGAGCCGCCCCAGCTGCGCGGTCAGGGCGCGCACGTTGCCCAGGGTGTCCTCCTCGTCGAAGAGGCGGAGCGAGGCGCGGGCGACCGCACAGGCGAGCGGGTTGCCGGTGTAGGTGTGGCCGTGGAAGAACTGGCGGTTCTCCTCCGGCGAGCCGATGAACGCGTCGTAGACGTCCTCGGTGGCGAGCGTCGCGGCGAGCGGCAGGTAGCCGCCGCTGATCCCCTTGGCGAGGCAGAGGAAGTCCGGCGAGCGCCCCACCTGCTCCATCGCGAACAGGGTGCCGGTGCGCCCGAAGCCGACCGCGACCTCGTCGGCGATGACGAGGATGCCGTGCTCGCGGGCACGGTCGATGAGCGCACGCACGAAGTCGACCGAGTGCATCTTCATGCCCGCCGCCCCCTGCACCATCGGCTCGACGATGAGGCCGGCGAGGGTGTCGGCGTGCGCGTCGAGCAGGGCGAGCGCCCCGGAGAGCGCGGTGGCCTCCTCGTCGCCGCCGGGGCTGCGCGGGGCGGGCAGCACCAGGGCGTCGAAGAGCAGCGGCTTGAAGAGCTTGTGGAAGGTGTCGATCCCGCCAACGCTGACCGCACCGATGGTGTCGCCGTGGTACGCGTCGGACAGGGTCGCGAAGCGGGTACGCCGGGTCTCGCCACGCTGTTGTTGGGCCTGGAACGCCATCTTCACGGCGATCTCCGTACTCGTCGAGCCGGAGTCCGAGTAGAACACCCGGGTCAGCCCCCACGGAGCCACGTCGATCAGCTCGGCGGCGAGCTCGATGGCCTCGGGGTGGGTCAGGCCGAGCAGGGTCGAGTGGGCCAGCTGCTCGGCCTGGGCGTGCAGGGCAGCGTCGAGCGTGGGGTGGCCGTGGCCATGGACGTTGGTCCACAGGGAGGAGACCCCGTCGAGGTAGGCCTTGCCGTCGGTGTCGTAGAGCAGGCACCCGTCGCCGCGGGCGATGACGAGCGGCTCGGAGGCGGCCCAGCGCTGCTGGGGGGTGAACGGGTGCCACAGGACCTTCTTGTCGAGGGCGCGGAGGCGGGCGGTGTCGTGCATGGGACCGTCAGGAGCGTCGGGTGAGCGTGAGGGTGAGCGCGCCGGCGGGAGGGCCGAGGCCTCCGCCGAGCCGGGCGCGCAGGGTGCGGCGCTGCAGGGCGCCGGCG
>MDTC01251014.1_pt1 | contig 18836 bp, 1 predicted proteins | sample 811181 | NCBI WGS metagenome assembly MDTC01 (sample SAMN05326644, study PRJNA326480) | marine metagenome | isolation source: seawater | place: Pacific Ocean: North | collected 2011
TACTGTCCTTTTTTGTGCATTTTACAAGCACGAAAGCTGTTCCGCGCTTGCCTCCTTGCCCGTCCGTCCCAACATCTTTCCCTTTTCCATGTCTAGCTTTCTTTATTTCGCTTACGGTTCCAATATGAACCTCGATCAAATGGCCATGCGTTGCCCCGGTGCCATGCTTGGTCCGGTCGCCCGTCTTACTGGGTGGAAATATTTTATCAATGGGGATGGCTATGCTGGGATTGAAAAAGCGGAAGACTCCGAGGTCTTGGGTTGCTTGTGGACCTTGCAGGATAAACACTGGCGTGCTCTTGATCATTATGAGGGCGTGGCCGGTGGGTATTATGAACGGATTGAGCTGGAGGTCGAGCAGTTAGCAGATGGTGAATTAGTAAAATGCTGGGTCTATTTGTCCTGCAATTACGAATATGGCGTCCCCGCTCCAAAGTACCAACAGGCTGTGGTCGATGGTGCCCGGCAGGTAAATCTTCCTGCGGAATATTTGCCTGTGCTTGAGAGCTGGGCAAATGGATGTTCTGCTCAATGAGCAAATCTTTGCCAAGTTGGTCTTTTTTTATTGATACCGGAGGTACCTTTACCGACTGTCTCGGCCTCGATGCCCACGGAAAGATTCACCGGGCAAAAGTACTTTCGCGTGGCAGTTTATCCGCCCGGGTGACGTCGATTGAATCCGGGAATTGCTTGAGGTTGGATGGTTCTCCCGACTGGCCGGACGATTTCCCGGTTGGTTTCCGCTTGGTTGGCGAGTGTCGGGTCTCAGGCTGGAATAAGAGTGATTTCATGCTTCAATTTGATGGTCAGTTACCAAGAAGTTTACAGATTGGCAGTGCGATCGAGCTATTATCGGGCGAGGAAGCACCGGTATTGGGCCAACGCCTGATCCTTGCCCGGGCAGGACTGTCCCCCAAAGAGATTGCTACAACCATGCGACTCGCAACCACTCGCTGTACCAATGCATTGCTTGAGGCTAAGGGGACTGAGCCTGTCTTGTTTATCACCAAGGGTTTTCCCAATCTCCTCGAAATTGGGGATCAGCGTAGAACCGGCCTCTTCGATCTGGTGCCTAAAAAACGACCCGTCTTGCACGGCCCGGTGGTGGAGGTGAACGAACGGTTGGATCGGGAAGGTGCAGTTCTAAATGTCCCAGATTTGTCCGATCTAGAATCCGAAGCTCGTGAGTTGATAGAACATGATCATAAGGTCGCGGTGGTTTCTTTTCTTCATTCCTATTTGAATGATGAGCATGAGAAGGCGGTGGGCAAAAAACTACTCGAATGGGGATTTGAACGAGTCATTTTATCCAGCGAAGTCCGTCGGTTTCGTAAATGGTTGCCCCGTTGTGAATCCGCGGTAGTGGAGGCCTATTTATCCGATGTCTTAAATACTTATTTGGATGCGGTGGAGAGGGGATTGGGGGAGGGGGCAGAATTGCTGGTAACCTCCAGTTCCGGTGGCTTGTCCAGGCGATCGGAGTATCGGGCGATTGACAGTTTGTTGAGCGGCCCGGCCGGTGGGGTGGTCGGGGCAGCAGTAGTTGCTAGGTCAGCTGGTTTACAAAAATTTATCAACCTCGATATGGGCGGTACCAGTTCCGATGTTTCCCGCTATTCCGGATCTTTTGCCTATCAATCCAGCCATAGCGTGGGAGATGCCAGGGTGGCCAATATTGCCCTACGTATCGAAACGGTGGCGGCAGGTGGTGGTTCGATCTGCCGGATCGAAAATGGCCTGCTTCGGGTCGGTCCAGAAAGTGCGGGGGCGTATCCCGGCCCTACCTGTTACGGGTTTGGTGGTCCGTTTTGTTTGACCGATGTGAATTTGCTTCTTGGTCGGCTCGATTCATCCCGCTTTTCCACCCCGGTGGTGGAAAGTGCCGCCCGCGCCCGTCTGGACGAACTGGTCGAAGAGAGCGGGCGAACCGCGGATGATCTATTGCATGGATTTCTGGCAGTGGCGGACGATGCCATGGCCAATGCCATCCGCAAGGTATCCGTAGCGGAAGGGTACGATCCGTCGGACCATGCCCTCGTATCTTTCGGGGGAGCTGGTGGTCAGCATGCCTGTGGGGTCGCGGAGCGATTGGGGATGAAAAAGATTTTATACCCCGGAGATTCCGGTCTACTCAGTGCTTATGGACTCTCGCAGGCACGATTGGAGCGGATCAGCGAACAGTCCGTCCTCTTGCCCTTGGATGATCCAACGATTTCTTACATCGAGCAGGAACTCATTGAAGATGCGGTAGAAAGGGTTTCGCACGCGGATGCCCGGGTGGATCAAAAATATGCCTTCGTTCGCCTGGTTGGGCAGGATACTCCCTTGGAGGTCAGTTATGAGGAATTAGCGGATGTGCCTCGCTTGTATGAGGGAAAATTCCGCAAAATCTTTGGATATTTTCCACGTGGTCGATCGCTCGAGCTTCATTCCCTGCGAGTCCGTGCGGTCGGTCCATCTCAAGAGGAACAAATCGAATCCTTTGAGGTTTTGGGTGAGGAAGCAAAACCATCGGGGGGTTCAAATTGTTTATCCCGTGATGATATTCCGGTGGGTGCTCAGGTAGTGGGGCCCTGCCTGGTGGCGGATGATTTTGGCACTCTTTGGATCGAGGGTGGTTGGCGAGCGATAAAGGGAGACCGGGGCAGTTTGCTTCTCGAATCTGTGGATATACGGGGTAAGAAGAAAAAAGAATTCCCGGAGGTTGCGAGGCGAGAATTATTTGCCAACCGGTTCTTTTGTTTGGCGGAGGAAATGGGTGCACAGTTGGAACGCACCGCACTTTCGGTAAATGTTCGGGAACGGTTGGACTTTTCCTGTGCCTTACTCGATGGAAAGGGATACTTGGTGGCGAATGCCCCCCATGTTCCGGTACATTTGGGTGCTTTGGGCGTATGTGCCCGGAAAATTATCGAGACGGTACCCGAGCTCAAGCCGGGCGATATTGTGGTGAGCAATCATCCAGCCTTTGGTGGTTCCCACCTACCCGATGTGACGGTACTTGCCCCCGTCTTTGCTAATGATTCAGACCGTCCGGTTGCCTACCTTGCCAACCGTGCCCATCATGGCGAGATTGGCGGGACATCGCCCGGTTCCATGCCGGCATCTACCAATTGTTTAGCAGAGGAGGGCGTGGTTATCTCCCCTCAACTGCTCTTTGCGGGTGGAGAATCCAAAATGGTTCAAATTGAGGAACTTCTTCGCTCTGGCAAGTATCCTTCTCGCCAGGTTGCAGAAAACTTGGCCGATCTATCCGCCCAGGTGGCATCTCTTAGGCTAGGCATGGATGCGATGCAGGAGTTACTTGAGGAATATGGCGCAGAGGAAATTTCCCTGCGTATGGCAGAGATGGGTAAAGAATCCGCTGATTCCTGCGGTGAATATTTGAAGAATTTGGGAGATTGCGAACTACGGGCGGAACAATTTTTGGATGATGGGGATCGATTATCGCTTAAGATCGGGGTGGCGGATGGCCGGTCAATCTTTGACTTTTCCGGCACTTCGCCAGTCCGTAAGGATGGTCTCAATGCCACCGAAGCAATCGTCACCAGTGCGGTGTGCTACTGCTTACGCGTATTGATCGGTAAAGAGTTGCCCCTCAATGAGGGTCTTCTGAGTCCCGTTACCATTGAAATTCTCAAGGGTTCCTTGCTTAGTCCTGAATTTGTGGATGATCCATTGCATTGTCCGGGTGTGGCGGGTGGGAATGTGGAGATCAGCCAGCGGGTGGTGGACCTTATTTTTTCTGCTTTTGAGCAGGTTGCCTGTTCGCAGGGTACTATGAACAACCTTACCTTTGGGAACGATCAATTCAGCCATTACGAAACAATCGGGGGTGGCTCCGGTGCTGCCATCGGGCAGGATGGCGAGTCTGCGGTGCAGGTACATATGACCAATACGGCAATTACCGATCCCGAGGTACTGGAAGCCCGCTTTCCCGTCCGTCTGCTTGCTTTTCGTAAACGGTTGGAGTCGGGTGGTGCTGGTAGCTGGCCAGGCGGGGAGGGGATCGAGCGGGAATATTTGTTTAAGGAAGCGGTCACTATCTCCCTCCTTACTCAGAAAAGAACCAGCGGTCCGGAGGGCATATCAGGTGGTTTATCTGGGCTGCCTGGCGAGCAGTTTCTTATTCGCCAAAACAGTGAAAAAATAGATCTCAAATCCATCGATTCCGTCGAGGCTCAGCCATGTGATCGGCTGATTTTAAGAACCCCCGGCGGGGGTGGGGCAGGCGATCCTGAATTAATTGCATGATATTATCTTAAAGTAATATTTTTATCTACTTTACGGCATACTCATTTTATTCACTTATTCGCGTAAATTTGTAAATTTAATTTCTAGACATTTTGCAGGATGCGATTAGGGTTTTGTTAAATCCCTTTAAATAAACTTCCTGCATGCCCGCACACGATTTTATAAGATTGGTATTCCTTGCGGGTTTTTTGTGCCTGTTTGCAAGCATGGGTTTGGCAAATTCTGCACCCAATGATATCAATGCCAGTAACCTGACCATTGCGGAAAACTCTGCAATCGGGACGGTCATAGGCGAGTTTAATGCGACCGATCCGGACGGGGATACTAATATTAATTTTTCTTTGATCCCTCAATTAACAAGCGACTTAAACATCTCTTTATGGTTGGATGCATCGGATGCATCAACTATTACCCATTCAAATGGTTCGGTTAGTCAATGGGCGGACAAGAGCGGGAATGGAAATCATGCGGTTCAAGAGACTGATTCTAGAAAACCCACTTTCTCTGTTTCAGACGCTTTGCTTAACTATAAGCCGTCGATTAAAAGCAATTCTCAGGATGGCAAAATAGGTTTATCGATTCAAAGTACAAGCTTACAAGAAATATTCATAGTAGCTTATTATAAGGATGGAATTGATAGTAATTTTGATCGTTACAATACTTTGATTTCAGGATCTGGATCAAATGGTGCGTACAGGGTAATGGGTTACATTAATTCCGCACATTGGTACAGTGTGGATGTCTTCAACAACGATGGTAGTTTTCAAAATGGATCAGTTGAATCAAGCACCAATGCGTTACCCATGCCTGCAACTTTGCTACGCTTAAAAAGTTCAGTCCTCAGAGTTGATTCTACTGGAGTGCTCTTTAATCCAGATTGGAATGATAGAGGATGGGTAGGTGGTATTGGGGAGATTTTGGGCTTACCGGCAATTACTACTACTGATCAGCGAGAGACTGTCGAAGCATATTTAGCTCACAAGTGGGGGTTAGAAAGTGATTTTCCAAGCGACCACCCTGCCAGAAACCTTGCTTTTTCCTTAGATCAGAACGGCACCCTTAGAGCAAACCAAACCTTCGACTTCGAAACGGATGATTTGAATTACACGATCACGATTCGTGCAACAGATGATCACAACATATCCTTCGATAAAAACTTTACCATAACCGTAACCAATGTAGTCGAGGATCTCGACGGAGATGGAATCGAAGATCATAACGATACGGACATCGATGGGGACGGGCTGACCAATGCGGAGGAACTGGCGTATAATTCCGATCCATGGGATGCGAGCTCGAGAAACCGCCCACCCAGCGATATCAATGCCAGCAACCTGACCATTGCTGAGAATTCGGCCATCGGTACGGTAATCGGCGAGTTCAATGCCACCGATCCCGACGGGGAGGGAAATTTTACATTTGCAGTTCAATCTGTTTTTGCCGATCCATCCAATATCAGTGGTTTGAATGCCTGGTTTGATGCATCGGATATATCCACCATTGTGACTGAGGAAGGATCAAGTGATGTCATAACCTGGGCAAATAAATTGGATGCCTCTGTCAAGATGCATAGCGGGGCAGTTAAGTCCCAATCGGGTTTTTCCATCAATGGATTAAATGCAATTTCATCGGACCACGCTCTAGGGGTTACTCCCATGATCGCAAAAGAAAACAATTCGACTGAATGGAATCCCATGGGAGAAAATGGAGCACCCAGCGGAACGGCTAATGACTTCATTATTTTCCTCGCTATGAGAATTTTAGAAAACGGAACATCTTCTTTCCCATTTGGTCTGAATTTCGATGCTCCTTCATCTTACAATCATTTCAACTGGTCGAATGGTTATTTCTACTGGCGTTTTTCTGACATAAGAAGACATTTTCATTTGGCCAATGGTGGGGCTCCTTTTATTTTATCACTTGAAACTTCCTTAACAAAGAGTTCTCAGTCCGCTTTCTACAATGGGCTTCAAAAAATTACCGGAACTCGGAATTCGGGTGTACCCATTACGGGTGGCTTTTCTTTTCCTGCTGAAAAAGCTAATTCAGGTAATCCCGCAAGTACCTCTTACACCTCTCACTCGGTTGTAGGAGAAATCCTCGTCGTAAATGAAATTATTTCAAGTGATGACCGTCAGAAAATTGAGGGCTATCTTGCTAGTAAATGGGGATTGGCTGATCAATTGCCTGACTCGCATCTGTATTCTCCAAACAAACTATTTTCTTTCGATGAGAACGGGAGTTTGCGAACCAATCGTTCGCTCGACTACGAAGTGGACGAGCACAGTTACACCGTAAATGTCGAAGTACTGGACGATCGGAATGCGAGTTACTATGAGGACTTCAATATTACTCTAACCAATGTGGTCGAGGATCTGGATGGGGACGGCACTGAAGACTACCACGATGTTGATATCGATGGGGATGGGCTGACTAATGCGGAGGAACTCCTCTACAACTCCGATCCATGGGATGCGAGCTCGAGTAACCGCCCACCCAGCGATATCAATGCCAGCAACCTGACCATCGCTGAGAATTCAGCAATCGGTACGGTAATCGGCGAGTTCAATGCGACTGATCCGGACGGAGATCAAAACCATACCTTTTCTTTATTGTATGATCCGAAACTTTGGCTTGATGCCAGTGATGTTCGCTTTATGCGGAGTGAGCGAAACGGTACTGGTTGGTATCCACAGGATGGCGGAGTTGTAGGTACATGGCTTGATCGAACTGGTAATGGGCATCACGCGGTAGCTTTTGAGGATGCTGAATTTCCATCTTACTACAATATGCCAGATTACATACCAGATGGATTTAATGGAGGTTTGCCAACTGTTGCCTTCCGTCAAGATCTAATGATTGTAGAAAACAGTGCAGTTGAATTTGATGGATGGAACAAATTAACTGTATTTGCTGTTATTGAAGAGGTTCGTTACAGAACATGGGCTACTTGGTTTGGTAAAACAAGTGGGTTAAACTCGTCTACAGATTCGTCTTGGCACTTTATGGCTCGAAGGCCCGACTTGAGTCCGCCTGCTTACAGATTTCGAATAAGTGATACGAATGGAACAGATTTTTTAGAAACAAGTTCTGGATCATTGCATAATGCGGGTATTCTTCGCTTATCTTTTGGAGGAGGTAAAAGGCAGATAGCATTTAATGGAACCCTACTGTCTGAAACAACCGACAATGGAATCATTAGAAGTAATCCAGATGTTCCCTTATCCATTGGTCGGGATGCAAATTCTTCATGGCCTGCGGCATTTGATTTATATTTGTCGGAGTTTATCGTGTTTAATGATGTATTTGAATTAAACGATTCCCAATGGATTGAGGGCTACCTGGCTGATAAATGGGACCTAAATGATTCTTTGCCTGAGGGGCATTCCTACAGAGATTTTGCTAATTTTTCCTACCCCAACTTTGGACTTTCATTGGAAGATAATGGTAGTTTAAAAACCAGAGGTTTATTCGATTATGAGATCGATCAAAATTTCAGTGTAACGATTCGGGTAACTGATGAATATAATATGTCAGTTGATAAAAAGTTTACTTTTTCAGTATCCGATATTTCTGAAGATTTTGATAGTGATGGGATTGAGGATCATAATGACACGGACATCGACGGTGATGGAATATCAAATCTAAATGAAGTGCTCTACGGGTCCAATCCATGGGATACGAGTTCCAGTAACCGCCCGCCCAGTGATATCAATGCCAGCAACCTAACTATCGCCGAGAACTCCGCAATTGGTAGCGTGATTGGCGAGTTTAATGCGACCGATCCAGACGGGAATTCATCCATAAGTATTTCGATAGTTCCAAAACTGCCAGATGGGCTTGATATTCAACTTTGGTTAGATGCTTCCGATACATCCACTTTGGAGATCTCAAATGGTCGAGTCACAAAATGGCATGATAAAAGTGGTAATGACAGAAACGCTACTCAAACCAATATTTCCCGCATGCCTTTTTACTCCAGCACTGAGCGAAGCGTTTACTTTAATGGAGACTTTTTACAAATATCAAATTACAAACCATCAGGAGATATAGCTGTATATGGAGTTCTTGCCAATTCTCGTGCAACGCTTGGCTCCTCAACTTCAGAAATATCGGATGTTGCATACCAATATTCAGGTGGGCTCTCGCTATCTACTTACATGAGCGTTGACAACTACCGTAAGGTTCGAGGTGGTAAAATTTACAGTGGCTCAAGGGGAGACCAAGTAAGCTATGGAGAGTATTTCTATTTCTCTTCAAATCATATCCTAAAATATAGCAATAATTCTTTTTATCTCGGAAAAAATAGTGATGGAAAATACGGGCAAAACAAAATTTCCGAGCTTTTGTTTGTTGCCGGTTTGCATACTCCAGATGAGAAATCCAGGATTGAAGCTTATTTAGCCTGTAAATGGCAGATAGATAATAATTTATCCGCCAGTTCCGAATTTTCCTTGGATGAAAATGGCAGCTTATTAACTCTTCAAGATTTAGACTTCGAAAGTGAATCTAATTATTCTTTGATCCTGCGTGCTAAGGATGAGCATAACGCATCCCTCGATAAAATATTTACCATTACTATTACCAATATTGTGGAGGATTTAGATGGTGATGGAACGGAAGATCATAACGATACAGATATTGATGGGGATGGCCTGACCAATGCGGAGGAACTTGCTTATAACTCCGACCCTTGGGATGCGAGCTCAAGCAACCGTCCACCCTCAAACTTGTCCCCCTTGGGTGCCGTTTCAGTAGCTGAAAACGAAAGTATTGGTTCTATCATTGTTGAATTTAATGCATCCGATCCGGAGGGAGGTGAATTAAATTACCAACTAGTTCGGAAAGGGGATCGAATATTATCTACAGGAAATTTGAAAACTTGGTTGGATGCGAGTCATCCTGAGAATTTTTCTACCACAAGTGCAATTGACGGAGAAATCCCCAATAATAATGAGAATGTATTTATTTGGTATGACCAAACCGGAAATGGTCATCACGCAAAAAAACTCAGTAATAATCCTGCATGGAATGCCACTACATTCAATGGAAAGCCAGGGCTAATTCTACAAAATGCATCCATGTATTTGGAGAACAGTAAACTTGTATTCGACGAATGGAGTGAACTTACAGTGTTGGCTACTCTACAGCAGACGAATTCGGATAACTTTTCTTCCTTCTTTGGTAAGACAAACTTTTCGGGATGGGTAAATGAGACTAGTGATATTGCATGGAGTCTTAATAGTCATCGGGCAGATTTAGATCTTTGGGGCCCGGCTTTAAGAACAAACAAAGGTGCCTTTTACGCAGATACTGGTCAGTACAAATTCGCTGTAGACAAAATTGGGCCATCATTAATCACTATGAGTTTTTCCTCAGGAAATTTATTTCTAAAACTAAATGGGCAGAGAATTACTCAAAACTTCTCAGCAAAAGGAACCTTGATACCAAAACCTAACTTGGATGTGACCATCTCTGGTTTTTCCAATGGTAATGGATTAAACCAAATAACAATTTCAGAATTTTTGATATATGAAGATAAGTTTAGTTCGGAAGAGATTGAAGATCTAGAAGGCTATTTAGCTCACAAATGGAATCTTCAGGCTAAACTGCCTGCTTCGCACGGTCGAAAATCGACGGCACCTAATCTAGGAGTTGATACATCTTTCGATAATCATCTTTTCTCTATGGATGCCAATGGTTCATTATTAGTTTCCAATGTTTTTGACTACGAAACCGACGATCATAACTACACCATCATGGTTCGTGTAACCGATGATCACAATGTATCCTTTGATAAAAATTTTACAGTAACCGTAGCCAATGTGGTTGAGGATTTGGATGGAGACGGTTCGGAAGATTATTACGATTTGGATGATGATGGGGATGGGTTGAGTGATTTGGATGAGGCACATTTTAACAGCGATCCACGCGATGCAAATTCTCCGGTGGTTCCTGCGACCAGTTTTGTAATATCCCAGGAATTATCCATATCCGAGGATGCAGAAATCGAGGCAGTGGTGGGCAAGTTTACCGAACTGGAGGATAGTGCCAGTCCGATCAAATCCTATGAATTAATCCCACACCTGCCCACCTCGGCAAACCCGGTACTCTGGCTGGATGCGAGTGAATTGGACTACGCCGGGGAGACCTGGCAGGACAAGAGCCTGTCCAACAACCATGCCACCCGTAATGGATCCGCCCAAGGGTTCCCGACCATTCTGAAAAACTTCCAAAATGGACATTCGGTGATGCATTATTGCGGAGCCCCCAAAGCCTATCATGAATTTGAGGAGATCGGCAATATACGCACCGTATTCTGGGTGGTTGGTCGAAGTTCGGGCAGTGGTTCCTTGCTTGGGGATTCAGACAGTTCGCAATTCTTTTCTGGAACAGAACAATTTTGGCTCAATGGAATGGCGAATAGCAATGTTTTGTCGGGAGATACCTTCTTGCGTGGTCGAAAGATTGATGGTTCATCAACTCCTGTTCCTTCGAGCCTTGAAGTGATCTCTTTTCGCTCGTCTGCAGATTTAAATGCGAGCCGATTCGGTAGGTCCAGTAATGGTCGGGCATTTATTGGCGAGCTTGGAGAGTTGATTATTTTCAATCAATCGTTGGCCAATTGGCAGATGGCTCAGATTGAGCGTTACCTTGCTCAAAAATGGAGTCTACCCATCGATCGTTCTACTAGTGAGTTTTCTATCGATGCGGAAGGTGTTGTACGAAGTGCGATTAAATTTAACTTTGATGATACATCATCCCGCTCCTTGCTTGTTCGTGCGACGAATGAAAATAATCAATCGGTGATCAATTCTCATGTGGTGGCAATTACCGATGGGGCAGGGGGAGCATCTGTTTCCGATATTGATGGGGATGGTATGAGTAATGAATTGGAGATTTCACTGGGGTACGATCCATATGATGCAAATTCTAGGAATACTACCCCTGCCAATCTTCGTTCATCGAATGATTTGGAAATTTTGGAGAATGTAAGTGTTGGATCGTTAGTTGGTAATTTGATTGCAGATGATCCTGACTATTTGTCTGAGCTTACCTTCAGTCTTTCTTCTGGTGAAGGAGCGGGAGATAATTCAAAACTATCCATTTCTGAGAGTGGGGAAATTAAACTCCTTGCTTCATTGAATTATGAAAAGCAAATATCTCTAAGTTTCCGGGCAAAAGTGGTGGATGAAAATAATGCCTCTATTGAAAAAGCGTTCACACTCTCCGTAATCGATGTCTTTGAGGATGAAAATAATAATGGGGTAGAGGACCACCTGGAAAGTGATATGGATGGGGATGGTATTCCCAATGAATCCGACCCTGACCGGGATGGGGACGGAGTAAGTAATGAAGATGAACTTCAAAATGGATCTGATCCAGACAATGCAAAATCCACCAATCGACCACCCACGGATTTGGTAAATAGCAGTGCCCTTAGTATTGAGGAAAACCAGCCCATGGGTGCCGTGATCAGTAAATTTATTCCACAGGATCCTGACGGAGTACAGGGCTATTCCTACTTGTTAGTTGAGGGCACAGGAGCCACAGACAATGGATTATTTGAAATTGATCAGCATGGAAATTTATCCACCGCCGTGGTCTTTGATTATGAAAATAATGCATCCTCTTACTCGGTCCGAATAAAAGCTGAGGACCCTTATGGAAAAAGCGTGGAAAAAGCCTTTTCCATTGCATTGACAAACAGCGATCGGTTCTCGCCCATTTCGATCGATGCTGATCTCATGCTATGGCTGGACGCCTCTGATAAAAATACCTTGGATAAGTCCACTTCTCTGGGTGGTGCAGGACAGCCAAAAGATGGTGAAGCTGTAAAATTCTGGGCCGATAAAAGTGGGCAAGGCCATCATGCCATAACCTCCAATTCTGGTACCTATTTGGAAAATTCCCTAAACGAATATTATCCATCGATTGATACCACTGGGGATACTTTTGTATTGGAAAATTCTGCAGAAAGTTTTGATGCCTGGGGCGAGATGACGATTTCAATGATTTACCAATATTCATCGGAATCGAGTTGGGTACCTGGAATTTGGAAACACTCTAATGGTAATGGTAATCATATTCAGGGAGGGTGGTCTTTTGACCGAATGAATATGAATAATAGGACTGTTGGCTTGTGGTGGGCAAAGGCAGAAATGGTTGGTGACGAACATGCTTCTAGGCTCATGGGCAGTGAATCATTGGGTTCAAAATTAGAAGGTAAAGTAATTACTATCAGATACGACGGTTCCTCCACTAATCTGCAATACTTTGCAAATGGAAGATTTCTCAAAGAGTCAAACGAGACGGAGCCTTACTTTGTCTCCAACTTATCTGAAACATTCAAAATTGGTAATTCCTACAATTGGGGAGAGGTGTTGATCTACAAAAATGCTTTGCCGGATACAAAAAGAGAGCTAATCGAAGGTTATCTGGCACATAAATGGGGAATGGATAGCGAGTTGGATGAGGAGCATCCATTCCATGAAAGCCCTGTGGTTGCTGGATATGAATCATTCGAGGCAAATTTCAGTAACCGTGCACCCTCGGATTTGTTCCTGGAAAGCAATAATCATGTAACTGAAGGCAAAACAATCGGGTCTGTGGTGAACACTATTGGAGTAGTGGATCAGGATCTTAGTAAATTCTTTGAATACGAATTGGTAACCGGTGTTGGAGATGAGCAAAATTCATTTTTCAAACTTTCCGAGGATGGTGAATTGATAACATCAAAAGCGATTGATTATGAACAGCACACGGAGCTTTCCTTAAGAGTGAAGGTTTCGGATGATCATAATCAATCCTTCTCCAAAGCTCTCACGATCACGGTCTTAAATGTTGTGGAAGATGCGGATAATGACGGTATCGAAGATCATGAAGATCCATCGATTGATACAGATCAGGATGGAATTGAAGACAGTGAAGATTCTGACATCGATGGTGATGGTATGAGCAATTCAGAGGAGATTGCCAACGGTTCGGATCCACGCGATGCAAATTATATAAACCATGCTCCAAGTTCAATATCCAGTAACACAACTCTTTCATTCAGAGAAAATGAACCTGCTGGAATTCTGGTTGGTCAATTAAGTGCTGTTGATCAGGACGATGGTGCAAGTCACGAATTCTTCTTAGTCGCTGGAGAGGGAGATACAGATAACTCCCTTTTTACATTGAGTGATTCAGGCGAACTGCGGACAGCTCAAACCTTTGATTACGACAACAATGCATCCAGTTACAGCATCCGTGTGCAAGTACGGGACGAGTACTTTGCCAGTATTGAAAAGAATTTTATAGTAAGTCTGGAAAATGATAGATGGCTTAGTCCCCAACATCTTGGAGACAACCTCATGCTGTGGTTGGATGCTACTGACCCGAGCAGTCTCGACAAAGGAGAGAATTTGGGTGATTTAGGCCCCCCTGAAAATGCTAACGGAGTGGGTATTTGGGCAGATAAGAGCGGCAAGGAGCACAATGCCCGACCAAGCCCAATTTATAATAAACCAAAATGGAAGAGTGCTGGTTTCAATCAATTGCCCGGAGTTGATTTTGCTTCATCTATGATGGCCATTGATGATAGTGCTGAATCCTTCGACGCATGGAGTGAATTAACTCTTTTTGCAGTGCTGGAGCACGATGATGTAAATTTCTCACCATTATTCGGAAAAACCAATTTCGCTGGGTGGATGTCCAACGATAAAGATATGGCATGGTCTATATTTACTCATCGGTTAGATGGAAACTACAATCTTTGGGGACCAGCAGTTATAACAAATAAACCAGCAAATTACTATGGAGATATAGGAGGGACAATCGAAGGACCAAAAGACTTTCAAGTAAATGATGGGGGAGGTCCTGGAATCTTGATGTTTTCTTACCGATCAGGAAGTATGATAATGCACATTAATGGTGAGCAGAAACTAAGCCATACTGGTTTGACGGGGACAATTCAGGCAAAACCAGATTTAGACATTACCATAGGTGGTTATAATAATGGATCTAATAAACATAAAATGCGCCTGGGAGAACTTATGATTTTCAAAGATGTTCTTACTGCAGAAAATGTTAAAAAGGTGGAGGGTCAACTCGCACACAAGTGGGCACTTACCCATGTGCTTCCCAGTAACCATACTTATACAAACAGTTTGAATTTAGATGGTTCGATATCATTTGTTGAAAATTTACCTGTGACAACAGCCATAGGAGCGATAAGTGGTATCTTTTCTGATTATAATTCGTCATTGGATTACAGCCTGTCAGAGGCAAATTCATCCAATGACAATCAGCTTTTTGCGGTAGATAGTTCAGGGAATATTTCCGTCTCCTCTATTCTTGATTTTGAGACCAATGCCACACAATACACCATTACAATTTTGGCTAAGGATGGAAGTGCAGTTAAATCATCTAACAACTTTATCCTCCACCTTAGCAATGTGGATGATGACTTTGATGATGATGGCTTCAGCAATGAAGAAGAAGAGGCTTATGGATCAGATCCAGAAGATAAAGAATCTATCCCTAATTCTGCACCTACCAACATCAGCGGATCGCTGGGCGTTTTAGAAAATATGGAACCCGGGCAAGTTACAGGCACAGTATCGGTAACAGATCCGGACGAGGGCCAAAGTTTTTCCTACAGCTTGGTATCCCGCACCGCAGGTGCAAATGCCATCCTTTGGCTGGATGCAAACAGTACCAATTCCATACTGGAGAAGGATGGAAAGGTCTACGAGTGGCGCGACCTAAGCGGCAAGGGCAATCATGCGGTCCAATCAAACCCCGATGCCCAACCCGTTCGCATCAACGACCGTATCGAATTTGATGGCAACGACATCATGCAAATATCCAAGGACCCATTCAAAAATCTTCAGGAACCAGCATTAGTGGTGGTGGCAAAGTGGAACCAGAGTGTTACTTGGGGAAATACAATAGTTAGCTACCACAATGGTAATCCATATGTAGGATGGTATCTTCGTCAGCACAATAATACCATCAATAGATTGAATTTCGCAATTCGTGGAACCTCAGGAGACGATGATCCAATACCCAGTCTTGCGACAAGTCAGTCTAGCTTCTTTTTGGCCTCGGTAAATCGCTATGAGGAGAGACGTTATTTACGGCATAACGGCATTGAAATTCTGAACATTACAGACACGGGCGATGTTACATATTCCGGATCCAATCGTTCTGCCATAGGCGGCTTGATTCAGGATGATGAAAATATAATGCCCAGCACATGCAATCTGAGAGGCTCGATCAAGGAATTGATTGTGATGAACGGAAAGTCTGCGATGGAGATGGAAAGGTTGGAGAATCACTTAGCGGCAAAGTGGGGAATCCCAATGAACCGGCCGGTTGATGAGTTGGACAATGAATCCTTTGCCATCGATGAAAACGGAACCATTTCCACCACTGCTTCCCTGAACTATGAAGAGGATGCCAATCGTACAATCCGTATCCGGGCAACTGATCCGTACGGAGAATTTATTGAGAAGGAATTGGTCGTCTCTCTGACCAATGTGGTGGAGGATATCGATGGGGATGGCACCGAGGATGCCGTTGACGCAGATGCGGACGGGGATGGTATGAGCAATGAGGTAGAACTGACCAATGGATCCGACCCCTACGATGCCCAGTCCACCAATCAACTACCCACGGGTATTTCCGCAAGTGGTGCATTGACCATATCTGAAAATGCGGATGCTGGAAGCATTGTAGGTAATTTCACTGGGACGGATCCAGATGCGGGGCAGTCTCTGAAATTTGGGTTGGTTGCGGAGTATCCCCAGCATTTATCTCCCTCACTTTGGTTGGATGCCAATGCTAGTGATACCATCGATTTGAATCGTTCCTACATTATGAAATGGGCGGATAAAAGGGGTGGTCCTTCGCTGATGCAAGATGAGGAAAGCCTGCAGCCACAAATGACTGACCTTAAACTGAATGAACTACCAGTGGTCGAGTTCTTGGGAAATGATTACATGTATAGCAATGGGGTGTTCCCGCTGAGTCCAACTTTTACCATGTTTGTGGTTGCTGGGTTTGATTGGGTGAACAGTGCATCTGATGCACTCGTTTCCTATGATAGTTTTTCTAGTGGTGGCTTTATGCAATGGGATGCAGGGAATGCAAATCGTTTTGAATCCCGTGTTTGGCATCATTCGAATAGTGGTAGTCTGATCTCACATAAATTTTACCCACAAAGTGATATGGGCCCAGTCTTGTACCAAGTTTCATTTGATTACGAAATGGGAACGATCCATGGATTATTAAACGGTCAATCACTAGGTACAACGGATTATCAGACAGCAGTGCACCCGAGGCATGTTCTCCGCCTCTTTGCCAACAATGGCCTTAATCAATTTCCTAAGGGTTTTGTTGCCGAATTTATGGTTTTTGAAGAATCCCTTTCAGTAATGGATCGAAAACTGGTGGAGTCTTACCTGGGAGAAAAGTGGGCATTGCCCATGCATGATCCGATCGAGCATCCGCTATTTAAGATGGAGCAGAATGGTACTTTGTTGACCCGTGAAGAACTTGATTTTGAAACAGGTGAAAACCACACCATCACCGTGCGGGTATTAGATGAGTACAATGCGACCTTTGATAAAGAATTTCTCGTTTCTGTAACCAACATCGTCGAGGATCTGGACGGGGATGGGATCGAGAACCATTACGATACCGATGACGATAATGACAGCATACCGGACGTTCTTGATCCGGACGACGATAACGATGGTTTCTCCGATGCAGAGGAACTCGCCTACGGGTCCGATCCGCTCGATCCGAACTCGATGGCTAATGCTGCTCCCAATTCACTCGATCTAAATGGCACCACGATTCTGGAAAACCAGCCAACTGGTACGAGGGTGGGGCAATTGATCGCCCATGACCCGGACACCAATTCCACACTGGTCTTTAGTTTTGTTGATGGCAATGGATCGGATGACAACTCGCTCTTTGAAATCGATGAAAATGCCAGTGTTCGAACGACCACCATTTTTGATTACGAAACCGACGATCATAATTACTCCATCCGTGTAGGGGTTGCAGATGAGCACAACTTTTCGATTGAGCGGTCGTTCACCATAAACCTGCTCAATATCGTCGAGGACAATGACCAGGATGGGGTGGAGGACCACTACGATCCGGACGATGACAACGATGGATTCTCCGATGCCGATGAACTGGCTTATGGATCCGACCCTCTGGATCCGAACTCGGTGGCTAATGCCTTTCCAAATATTCTTGATCTAAACGGTACTACGATTTTAGAAAACCAGCCAAAGGGAACCATCATTGGGCGATTGATTGGGTATGATCCAGACCCAAATGCTACCCTGGTGTTCAGCTTTGTTGATGGCAATGGATCGGATGATAACGCACTCTTTGAAATCGATGAAAATGCCAGTGTTCGAACGACCACCATTTTTGATTACGAGACAGATGAGCATAATTACTCCATCCGAGTCCGGGTGGCGGACGAGCATAATTTCTCCATCGAGCGGATGTTCACCATAAACCTGATCAATGTTGTGGAGGACAACGATCAGGACGGTGTGGAGGACCACTATGATCCGGACGATGACAATGATGGATTCTCCGATTTGGACGAACAGGCCTATGGATCCGACCCGCTTGATCCAAACTTCGTGGCCAATGCTGCACCCGATTCTCTCGATCTGAACGGCACCACCATTCTGGAAAACCAGCAAAAGGGAACCATTATCGGGCGGTTGATCGGTCATGATCCGGACCCAAATGCCACACTGATCTATTCTCAGGTATTGGAGGGTAACCAGTCGCAATCGCCACTATTTGTAGGTCCTGCGGGCGTAGTGCGTGCTAACCGTATTTTCGATTATGAAACAAGCGATAACAATTACACACTAGTTGCCCGGGTATCGGACGAACATAATTTTTCCATAGAGCGGTCGTTTACCATACAATTACTCGATCAAAATGAACCGCCCTTTGATTTAAACACCATCACTTCTTTACGGGTGCTGGAAAATCAACCAGTAGGAACCATTGTCGGAAAATTGATGGCCAAGGATCAGGATGAAGGCGAAAATCTCTTTTATTCGTTGGTTAGAGACCGCAATCCAATAGCCAATGAATTCTTCACTCTCGATGAAAACGGCACCCTCCGTACCGCGGAAGTGCTCGACTATGAGAAAAATGCCAGCTTATTCATTCGGGCAAAAGTATTGGATAAAGATGGCCTGCTGACAAAGAATGGATTTGTAGTAGAAATAATTAATATCGTTGAGGATAACGATAAGGACGGAGTGGAAGACCACTATGATTTGGACGATGACAATGACGGGTTCTCCGATTCTGAAGAACTGGCTTACGGTTCGGATCCTTTTGATGCCCAATCGGTGGTAAATATAGCTCCCAACGATATCATAATTCAGGGAGGGAAGGTTGAGGAAAACCAGCCGATTGGCACATTGGTGGCAACATTCTTTGCCGTGGATGCAGACAAGAATAATACATTTTCTTATCAACTGATCGATTCGGTAAACAAAGAGGCATTTCCATTTAAACTTTCCCAACGAGGAGCCCTGAGA
>MDTC01120300.1_pt1 | contig 18835 bp, 17 predicted proteins | sample 811181 | NCBI WGS metagenome assembly MDTC01 (sample SAMN05326644, study PRJNA326480) | marine metagenome | isolation source: seawater | place: Pacific Ocean: North | collected 2011
CCTTCAAAATCAAATTTTATAGTTGCTCCAAGACCAGTATCTTTTCCTTCAATACCTGCTTGAAATTCTGCTAGAATACTTGCTACGTCAGCCATATTTATTACTCCATATTTAATTTAGTCTGCAAATAAAACATTTTATCTGGACTATGACAATGAGTTTTTTTATGTATAAATGATTACATATGAATAAAAAAGAACCAGAATTTTGGGCTTTGGCTAAAAAAGAGCTTAAAAAAAAAGACAAAAAACTAGGAAAAATTATAGATTTATATCCTAAAGATTTTCTTTTTTCAAAATCTGACCCCTTTCTTACGATTGCAAGATCAATAGTCGGTCAACAAATATCTGTTAAAGCCGCTCAATCTGTTTGGGATAATTTGTTAAAAAAAATTCACCATATAAATCCAAATAAAATAATTTTATCTCACTCGAATACCTTGAAATCAGCAGGACTCTCTCGACAAAAAGTTTTATATTTAAAAAATTTAGCAGATGCATTTAAAACTAATAAAGTTAAAAAAAATTTATGGAAAGAGATGAGCGATGAGGAAATTATAGATGATTTAATTAAAATTAAAGGTATTGGCAGATGGACTGCTGAAATGTTTTTAATTTTCAATTTATGTAGAGCTGATATTTTTCCACTCGATGATATAGGTATGATAAAAGGAGTATGTAAAGTGTACAACCTTAATTATCCAATTGAAAAAAAAGAGCTTATAAAGATAGGAAATAAATGGAGGCCCTATAGATCTGTTGCAACATGGTATTTATGGCGTTGCCTTGATCCAATTCCTGTAGAGTATTAAAATGAAAAAAGAAAAAAAATATATATATTCATTTTATAGATTCAAAAGACTAAATAGAATTAAATTAATTAAATCAAATATAGAAAATTTTTCAAAAAATAAAATAATTTATGGAACAATATTAATTGCGCTTGAGGGTATTAATGGCACTATCTCTGGCACAAAAGAGGATCTTGATAAGATAATTATTCAAATTAAAAAAATCTTAAATATAAGAAAACTATCTCTTAAAATATCTTTTAATTATTACGTTCCTTTTTATCGTCTAAAAATAAGATTAAAAAAAGAAATTGTAACTATTGGAGATGAATCCATAAATCCTAATAACAAATCAGGTAAATACGTGCATCCGAAAGAATGGGATAAGATTATTAATGATAATAAATATATAATAATTGATACGAGAAATGATTATGAAATAAATATAGGAGCATTTAAAAACTCTGTAAATCCAAAAACAAAAGCTTTTAGAGACTTTCCCCAATACATGAAGCAAATAAATATAAATAAAGAACAACCGATTGCAATGTATTGTACAGGTGGAATTAGATGTGAAAAAGCCTCAACATATTTAATAAATAATGGATATAAAAATGTTTCACAATTAGATGGTGGAATTTTAAATTATCTAGAATATAAAAAAATTCATAATGAAAATATTACTTGGAAAGGAGAATGTTTTGTTTTTGATAATCGAGTATCAGTTAATAAAAAACTTAAAAAAGGTAAATATCTTCAATGTTATGGATGTAGGCATCCAATCACTATTTCTGATACAAAATCAATAAATTATAGAAAAGGAGTTCATTGCCCTAAATGTTTCAATAAGAGAACCATTAATCAAATTAGAAGTTCCTTATCAAGACAGAAACAAATTGACCAAGCAGAGACTGAGGATATAAAACATCCATTTAAAAAAATTTACTGACTTGATTTTTCTCTGTAAATACCGAGCTGATGTCTTAAATACAAAGTAAAGATAAAGATGAAAAATATTAGATTTGGAATTAGAAATATAAGTATGGGAACTGTAGGATTTTTTTCAATTTTTATACTTTCTATAGATGAAATATCATAATTAAATGTCTGAAAATTTTCATCATAAATATTAGTATTTAAAATCTCAGATTTTAATAACTCAATATAGCGAATCATTTCTTCTTTTGTATTTATAAAAAGTTCATTAGCACTATATAATTCATTACTGTAAATTAGGGGATTTGAAACCCGTAATTTTAGGGATTCTATTTGGGTTTCTAAAATTAAGTAACCTCGTAAATATGCATATCCTCCACTTGGCTCGAAAGGTTTTTCACCATCACTAAATTCAGTAACATTTTTAATACCTAATTTTCTTGCAGTGGCAGCATGCTCACGTAAATCTTCAATTTCAGTTAAAGTCAAATGGTTATATTTTTCTTTTAAATTAATAAATTTATTCTCCAATTTTGAAATTAAAAAATTTGTTTCTTTTTTATAATTTGAAATAAATTGATCAAATCTAGTGACCATATTATTTCTTACATTTCTATCTAATGAAGCAATTGTTGATTGAAAGAAATCATTAATATTATCTCCTTCTTTAGTAAAAAATGATAATTTATAATATGTTTCTGATTCTTTATTACTTTCATCTCTTTTATACGACTCAAATTTGACATTCTTAGATAATTGAGAAAGAGCTTGTTCAAAAAGAGAGTCATTATCAAAATTATTTCTATTTATGAAATTATATTTAATTAAATTTTCTTTAATAGCAGATTTTTCATTAACTCCATCAAAAAATACTTTTGTAAAAATTTCCTTATTCAATTTAAAATTTAATTTATTATTAATAAATCCATATTGAGCTAATTGTATTTCCGTTAATGGAACAAACTCGAGTGAATGAACTGATTCATAAACAGTATTTTTAATATATAAAAAAAAAGTAATTATTAAAATTATTTGTAGAAATAAAAAGAATTTCCATCTCTTAATTATTTGATCAATAAAAAAGATTATATTTATCTCAGAAGAATTATTACTCATACAGTTATTTTTTTATTTAAATAGTTTAGGATTATTTTCTATCTCTAATATATATATTTAATATTAATAGTGAATATTTTTTTTTAAATTGTCATAAGTAAATTGATAATAAAATTTATTAGTATCTCTTTACTCTTAATGAACTTAATAAGAAGCCTAAGGGTATATAATAAATTATATTAATATAATTATTAAATAAATTCAAAGTTGGCAACAGAGGTAAAAAAGTACAAGCAAAACAACATACTAAACAAACCTGATAATCCGATAAATATCTTTCATTATTTTTAAAAATTGATTTTATATGCCTTAAAATCATCTTAAAGAAAAACACTAAAATTGAAATTAAAAACATTATTCCAAATAATCCTAACTCTGCCATCACTTGAAAATAAGTATGATGAGGATGGGTACTACAAAGGTTGATATTATTATTATATTTTTTATTTTCACAATTATTTCTAAAATTATTTGGTCCAACTCCAAAAAAATAATTAGATTTAAAGATTTGATATGACGTTTTGTAAAAATTTTCATGCTCATAAGAAAACATATAAATTTTATCATTATTGCTTAAACCCATTTGAGAAATAGTCTGATCAATATTTCTTTCTTTAATTGAAGGATTGAAAATAGTAATTAAAATAATAACTAACACTGACGTTAAAAGAGTAAAAAGTCTAAACACTCTTAATTTACTTATTAATAATAATATAAATATACTAGAAAAAAGCATTAATCCTAAAGCTGTTCTTTCTCCACTCAAATAAATGATTACATCTGATGATATAAATAGTAGAAATAAAATAATATAGTCTCTAAATGAAAAATTTTCTTTTACTATAATAGTTGCAACTAATAACGGAAATAATCTTGCAAGATACTGTCCTAAAAAAAGGTTGTCAGAGCTAATAAGCAATAGTCTGTCAGAAACGGTTTCTTTTCCAAGTATTGTTTCACCAAAGAAAAATTGAAAAAATCCTGAAAAAATTGCTAAAATAAACGATACAATTAGAAAAATTCTAAATATCTTCAAAAAATTCTTTTTATTATCAATTAAGTACCAAACCGCAATGGCAAAAATAATAAAGCGAAAATAAAGCATGCTACTTTTTAACGAAAATAAAATGTTATCTGATAGCAATGAAGAAATTATAAAATATCCTAACATAATAATCAAAAAAATTGATGCGCGTGATTTTAAGTATTCATAATTCTTTTCAAGAACAGATACGTAAATAAAACAAATAGCTACAATTGAGCAAAATAAATCTGGAATAAATGGACCCGTAAGTAAAGCTAGTGGTATCAGGTAAACCATAATACTCATGAAATTGGCTATACTATTAGAATATTGCATGAATTATAAATATCTCTTTATTATTAATAAAAAAATTTGCATCAATAATTGATTTCTTAATTTATTATACTGATAAAATCTATATTATTTTAAATTACTTATAGTAAAATAAATTAATTAATATAAATATTTTAAATGAAAAAAAAAAATAAAGTTGCACTTATTACTGGTATCACTGGTCAAGATGGTTCTTATTTAGCTGAATTCTTATTAAAAAAAAATTATATTGTTCATGGAATAAAACGAAGAACCTCACTAATCAATACAGATAGAATAGATCATTTATACGTTGATTTACATGATCAAAAAAAGGTAAGTTTTAAGCTACACCATGGAGACTTAACTGAGTCATCATCTATAATTAAAATTATTTCAGATATAAAACCAAATGAAATTTATAATCTAGCTGCACAATCTCATGTTGCTGTCTCTTTCGAAACTCCAGAATACACTGCCAATTCAGATGCACTCGGAACTCTTAGAATTCTTGAAGCAATTCGCATACTTAACTTGAAAAACTGCAAATTCTATCAAGCTTCAACTTCTGAGCTGTATGGGAACATCAAAGAAAGTAAAAAAAATGAATTAACTCCTTTTCACCCTGCAAGTCCATACGCAGTGGCAAAACTATATGCTCATTGGATAACAGTAAACTATAGAGAAGCATATAATTTGTTTGCATGCTGTGGAATTTTATTTAATCATGAAAGCCCTGTTAGAGGTGAAACATTTGTAACTAGAAAAATTAGTATAGGATTAGTAAAAATATTTCTTGGAAAACAAAAATGTCTATATATGGGAAATCTTGATGCAAAAAGAGATTGGGGACATGCTAAGGATTATGTTGAAGCTATGTGGCTTATGCTACAACAAAAAAAACCTGAGGATTTTGTTATCAGCTCTGGAATACAATACTCAGTAAGAGATTTTATTAATGCTGCAGCAAAACAACTTAAAATTGATATCAAGTGGGTAGGAAAAGGATTAAAGGAGAAAGGGTACGATCAAAAGGGAAATTGTATAATTGCTGTTGATCCAAAATATTACAGACCATCTGATGTTCATAATCTGCTGGGCAACTCCAATAAAGCAAGAAAAAGACTTAAATGGAAACCAAAGATTAAATTTATTTCTCTTGTCAAAGAAATGATTTCATACGATCTAAAAAAGCAAAGTTCTATTAAAGAATAGATATTATATTCTTTTCGAAAGAGTCTTTACTAAAAATTTTTTTTATTTTTTGATTTCTAATTAAACAATTTTTATAATTAAAATATTCATCATCAATCTCATTAATTAATTTTTTTACTTTTAACACACAGTCTTTCAAATCTGATCTTTCTAACAAAAAACCATCTATTTTTAAAAGAAGTCGTTCTATAAAATCAATATTATTTATTATTGATAAACTTCCAAAACTTGCAGCTTCAATTAATGACAAAGGTTGTCCCTCCGTTTCAGAAAGTAAAATATTAAAATGTGTTCTTGAAAAAACTTTTTTCAAATCATCATTATCTTTAATTTTACCATGAAATTTAATGGAAGAATTTTTTTCCATTTTGTCTACAGTCTTATACAAATTTGGATACATACTAATTAAATCTAATTTCTTCCAGCCTACAATTTCAAGACAAAAAGATGCTTTAAAATTTATGAAATTTCTATCTGAATTTAGTTTATTGATGAGTTTAATGGTAAAATCCAATCCTTTGTTTTTGAGTACTCCACTTAAATGAAGAAAATTTATTTTTGCAGGAAAATTTTTTTTGAACTTAATAAATTCTTCATTTCTAGTATCTAGAATTATTCTTGAATATTTAATATCAGATATTTTTACAAAGTTTGGTATTATTGAATAGTATTTATAATTTTCCCCTAAAGCAAAATTTTTATGAGCTTCATCTAAGATTATTATATTAATATTTAATTCATTATAAATTTTTTTAAAAAAACTCTTGATAAAAAATTTATCATAATTTTTTTTCATATCAGATCCATGCAAATGAGAAAAAATTTTTATTTTATTTTTTGTAATATTTTTTTTAAGTATTTTTAAAATTGATAATATTAAAAAATCTCTATAAATTGATATAGTGCCTCTAGATGGAGTGAAATAAATAATTTTTTTATCTGATTTCTTTAATAAAAATATTAGTAATTTAAAAATGAATTCAAATATAAAAAAAAATCTAAGTATAAATGATTTTCTTTTTTCTCTTGAAGTATAAGAAAGAGGTACGTAAATTATATTATATTTAATACTTAAAAGATCATAAACTTGCCTTGATACCACCGCTTGTCCAGAGGTAGAAGGATGTATGTCACAAATAACTAATGCAAATCTACCTTTATCCATAAATCCTACTTTAAATAAGGATACCAACTAGATTTACACATAGAAACCAGACTCTTGTTGGCTTTCCATTTTAGAAACTTAGAAGCATTTAAAATATAAGCAAAACTTGATTTTGCGTCACCTTCTCTAGCTGGACATACTCTATATCTAACTTTTATATTATTCACTTTTTCAAATGTATTTATTACTTTTAAGACAGTTATACCTTTTCCAGTACCTAAATTAAAAGTTGAGCTCTTCTCTTTATTAATAAGATAATTGAGTGATTTCACATGACCTTCAGCCAAGTCAATAACATGAATAAAATCCCTTATACAAGTCCCATCTTTTGTATCATATTGATTTCCATACAAATTTAGGAATTTTCTCTCACCATTTGCTGTTTTACAGATTTGAGGCATCAAATTTCCCTGCCCTTTTTTTGGATTTTCATTTAATTTTCCTGATGCGTGAGCACCTACAGGATTAAAATATCTTAAAATAATGAAACGAAAATCTTTTTTTATATGTGAGAAATTAATAATTTCTTTTTCAGCAATATACTTAGATTTGGAATAAGGATTCATTGGATTTATTTTTGAGGTTTCACGATAAGGTGGTTTTTGATTTTGATCGTATATTGCGGCACTACTACTAAATATAAAAAAATTACAGTTATATTTTTTACACATTCTTAAAATTTTTTTAGTCCCATTTATATTCACTTCAAAATATTTTTTTTTCTTTAAATAAGACTCAGGTATTGATTTTAATGCAGCAAAATGAATTATACCAAAAATAGAATATTTTTTAAAAATCTTATTAAGGAATTGTAAATTACATATATCTCCTTTCTCAAAAAAAAATTTTTTATTAATTAATTCATTAATATTTTTAATTGATGAAGGATAGCTGTTAGCAAAATTATCAATAATTAGTGGTGTAAATCCATTTTTTACTAAACTTAAACAAGTATGACTTCCAATATATCCTGCCCCACCTGTCAACAAAATTATTTTATTATTTTCTGTCAAAGTTAAATCCAGTTACTGAATCTTCTAATAATTTTATTATTTCATTATTCTTATTTTCTTGCTCGGCAAAATCAATTAACTTATCATATTTTTGCATGTATAAATCCTCATTTAAAAAATCTTCACGCGCAGTATAAATTAATGGATTATTTGTTTTTTTAAAATCATTACCAATTACTAATTCTTCATAAAGTTTTTCTCCAGGTCTCAATCCAATAAATTTTATCTCGATATCTCCTCTACTATCATCTTTATGACTTTTTTCTCTCAATCCTGATAGCTTAATTAGCCTTCTCGCTAAATCAATAATTTTTATTTGTTCACCCATTTCTAATACTAATATATCTCCTCCTTCTGCAATACTACTTGCTTGTAAAACTAATTGGACTGCTTCAGGTATAGTCATCATATATCTCTTAACATCAGGATGAGTAAGGGTTATTGGACCTAAATTTTTAATTTGTTTAATAAAAAGAGGGATTACAGAGCCTGATGATCCCAATACATTTCCAAACCTTACAATAGAATAAATTGTATTACTTTTATTAATTTTCGACTTAGTAGCATAAAGTTGAACACACATTTCAGCAAATCTCTTAGTAGCGCCCATAATGTTTGTAGGTCTTACGGCCTTATCAGTTGATATCAAAATAAATTTCTTAACTTTACCATATGAAATTGATGCTAAATTAAATGTTCCATGAATATTATTTAAGACCGACTCTGAAATATTTTTCTCTAATAAAGGCACATGCTTGTATGCCGCTGCATGGAAAACAATATCAGGATTATGTAATGAAAATATATGCTCAATCTTCTTTTTATTTCGAACATTAAGAAGTATATTTTCAGTAACTAATACTAAATTGTTCTTTTCAATTATTTCATTTAAATCCATATTTATTTGATATAATCCATACTCATTATGATCTAAAAGTATTATTTTTTTTGGTGATTCCATTATAATTTGACGACAAATTTCACTTCCAATTGATCCTCCCGCCCCGGTTATAAGAACAACTGAATCTTTTATGAGCTCTAAATTTAGTTTTTCAAGCACTGGCTTACGATCTATTAAATCTAAAACGTCTAATGTTTCGAAATCTCTTATTAGAAGATTTTCTGACAAAATATTTCCTATTCCAGGTATAACTCTCACTCTTACATCATATTTTATAAGAAGGTTTACAAGCTCTCTTTTAGCATTTTGACTGATATTATTTATTGAAATGAAAATATCAGTAATTTTATTCTTATCTACGAGATATGGTAAAGATTTTCTTGAATGTATCTTAATCCCAAAAATACTTTTATTCTTTTTTGATTTGTCATCATCAATAAATGATATTACATTATAGTTTCTAGTTGAATTTATTGAATTAAGTGTCTCAACTCCTAATTTTCCTGCTCCATAAATAATTACATTTGACTTTTTTTCTATTCTCTCACTATTCTGAATTAAAAGACTCGCTATAATTCTACTTGAAATAATTAATATAAAAAAAATTGAAGGCTGTATTAGTCCAACTGATCGTGGAATACCTTTCCAAGAAAAGTAAATTAGAATAAAAAAAAATATAATTCCGTATATGGAAACAGCTTTTGAAACTTTTGAGAATATAGTTAGACTCGAATATCGAAAAATTTCTCTATAAAATCCAAAATAAAAAAAAATTGGGAAATAAAGTATTATACATATAAATATTATTTTATAGTCTTTATCACTAAATGAGTATAACTCTTCCATGCGTATAGAGTATGCAATCCATAAAGCACTTATACCAATTACAGCATCAATCAAAATTACTGTCATTTGTTTTATAAATCTTGGTAGATTTATTAGGTAATTAATAATAATTTTATACATGATATTTGTTAATGATTAATATTCTTTCTACTCAATACATTTATGATTGTAAGGAGTAATATGTATACATCAAATTTTATTGATTTTTTATCTAAATATTCTTTTTCAAATAAAACCTTTTTCTCAATTGAAATATCATCTCTTCCATTAACCTGAGCCCATCCAGTGACCCCTGGTTTTAGATAGTGTATATTATTTTCTTCTCTTAACTTTATTAAGTCATATTGATTATATAGGGCAGGTCTTGGCCCAACTAAATTCATTTTTCCCTGTATTATTGATATTAATTGTGGAATTTCATCTAAACTTGTTTTTCTTAAAAAAGCACCAAAAGAAAATGTATAATCTGAGTGATTTTTTAATAGATGTGTAGCAACATCTGGGGTGTTCATTTCCATAGTTCGAAATTTAGGCATATAAAATATATCATTATTTTTACCTACTCTTTTTGACCAATGAAAAATCGATCCTTTAGATGAGAATTTAATAATTAGCGAGATTAATAATATAAAGGGTGTAAGAAAAATTAATAAAATTATTAAAAGAAATCTAAAAAAAATATTAAATATTAAATTCATTTTATTCCATCAAAAATTTTTTTTATTTCCTCTTCAATTGTGAACGGAGGATTCCAATTTAATTTTTTCATCTCTACAGAACAGTCTATTTCAAGCGAATATATCATGCTATTTATCCATTGAGGTTTATTTATAAGATTAAGAATCAATTTAATGAAATAAATAGGTAAGGGAAAAATCAATGATTTAGATTTGGAGTATTTTTTTAATATTTGTATTAATTCAAAAGTAGATATATCTTGGTTATCTGAAATATTATAGATATCACTTTTTAAAGTATTTATTAAAACCAATTTCTCAAGAAAACTTATTAAATTATTAATTCCAATGTAGCTTCTTTTATTATTTTTAATCAAATAAAATGGTAATGGAAAGTGGAATTGTATCAGTTTTTGAAGTTTTTCAAAATTACCACTAGATCCTTTTCCATAAACAAGTGGAGCCCTAATTATTGAAATCTGCATTTCAAAATCTTTATCAATACTTAATAACTCCAACTCTGCATCTTTTTTTGAAAATGTATAATCTGAATAAGGATTGTATTCAGAATTACAATTAAAGCTTTTATTTTTATTATTTTTTCCTAAAACGCCAATTGAGCTTAAAAATATAAATTTCTTAACACCAGCTTGAGCCGCGCCTAGAGCAATAGATTTTGTTAAATCAACATTAATTTCTCTATTAATTTTACTATTTTTAATTTTATTTTTTTTTGAAACATGAACAAAAGCAGCGAGATGAAAAACAGTTTCAACATCATCAAATATTTCAGTCCAATTATTAACGTTTCTTAAATCATTTACCTTAGATCCATTAATCAATGAATTTCTATTTAATTTAACAATGTCATAATTTTTATTTAGTAAATAATTTATAAGATGCTTTCCAATAAATCCATCTCCACCAGTCACAAGAATTTTACCCAATCTTGCCTCGTACAATTTCTATTAATCTGTAAGGTAATTTTAAAATTAAAAAGATAAAATTAGTATAGAAATTATTAGACCTTGCAGCTCTAATAATTTCAAAGTTTTGATTTATTTGTCCGAAAACATTATTATTACTAATGCCACCTGATCTCATGATAACTGTAGTATAATCAAGATGATTATATTTTGCTTTGTATTTAAATAATATTCTAACCATCATTTCATAGTCTGCAGATACAATATAATTAGTAGAATAAAATCCAACTTTCTCATACATTGCTCTTTTACAATAAAACGTTGGATGAGGAGGAGCAATACCAATTCTCAATTTAAAAATATTGAAATTTTTTGAGCTTTGAACTCGTAATAATTTTTTGGTTTCCCTATCTATTATTTTTATATTTGAATAAACAACATCAATTGAATCATTATAAAAACTTGAAATAATCTTAGAAATTGACTTTTCAGAACTAAAATAATCATCAGAATTTAAAAAACCAATATACTTTCCTGTTGCAAGCTTTATTCCTTTATTGAATGCATCATATATTCCATTATCAGCTTCTGAAATTAAATGACTAATATTATTAAGATATTTTTTAATTATCTCTGATGTTTTATCAGTAGAACCACCATCAATAATAATATACTCAATATTGTTATAATCTTGTGCAATTACACTTTTTATACAACTTTCCAAGAATAGATCATTATTGTAAACTACCGTAATAATTGAAACCTTAGGTGATAGACTTTGCATTCCTTAATTTTCATGGTTTTCTTGATACCATTTATAGGTACTTAAAATACCTTTCTTCAAGTCAATTTTAGGCTGCCAACCCAAAGACTTTATTCTGGTAATATCAAGAAGCTTTCTAGGGGTTCCATCGGGTTTACTTTCATCAAAGATAATATCTCCATTAAATTTAGTAATTTCTTTTATCAGTGCTGATAGTTGTCTTATAGAGATTTCTTGTCCAGTTCCAATATTTATATGAGAAATATTGTTTGTTAAAATTTTATTGTAGGATTTGTTATCTAAACCCATAATATGCGTGCACGCATCAGCCATATCATCTACATGCATAAATTCTCGTAAAGGTTTACCAGTACCCCAGACTTTAATTATTTTTGATGATTTTTTTTTTGCATCATGAAATCTTTTTAACAGTGATGGGATTACATGGCCATTTAGTTCATGAAATGAATCGCCTGGACCATATAAATTTGTTGGCATCACTGATCGATAAAATGTAGAGTACTGTTTATTGTAATAACTGCACATTTTTATTCCTGATATTTTTGCAATCGCATATGGCTCATTAGTCTTTTCTAATTCACCTTTCATTAAGTCTTCTTCTTTTATAGGCCGATTAATTTTTTTTGGATATATACAGGAACTACCTAAAAATAATAAATTTTTAATATCGTTTTCATAAGACGCATGAATCAGATTTGACTGTATCATCAGATTATCAAATATAAATTCTGCAGGGTAAGTGCTATTAGCATAAATACCTCCAACTTTAGCAGCCGCAATTATAACAAAATCAATTTTATTTTTTTTAAAAAAATTATTTACATCTTTTTGAATTCTTAAGTCTAGATTAGATTTTTCTGAAGTGATAATATGACAATCAAACTTATTAATTAAATTTCGTTTTAAAGCTTTTCCAACAAGACCATTGTGACCTGCTAAAAAAACTCTTGAACTTGTATTAATCATTATGTCTCTTTTCTATTAATGGGTTAATTGAAATTTTTGACAAAATAAGACATAAAAGCAATATTAAGATATTAGACAAAGTATAAACTAATGTAGTAGTAAATGCACCTCTCCACATTAATATGAAAAAAGGCGCTAATGATATAAAAATTAAAAATGTATAAGGATTCATAATATAAAAATTTCTTTCAATATATTTATTTATAAAACCTAGAGAGCTAAAAAAAAGAATAATTGCTATAATACCAAGATTCCAATATGCCTCACCTACTAATGTCATTGACTGACTCGTACCACCTGCGTAAAAAGGACTTGTATTAAAGTTTACTATTTGCATTTGAACGTCAAGTGGCTTGTCAGGCCATATAGACCTTGGAATCCAAGTATAAAAAATCTTAAATATACTTTGTCCATACAAATAGCCAATTTCACTTATATTCTTTAAAATAAATAAAAAATTATTGTATGCTACGCCAAAATCAGCAAGAACAAGAGCGTTTTGTAAATAATCTCCATATCCCCTCAGTACTCTATCTAGGTACATTGGATTGTTAAATAAATCGATAATTTCTATGTCTCTGTTATAAGACCAATTTACACTAAACGATCTAAGAGCAGTGATAATAATCATAGATGCTGAAGTTATAATCCCAAAGATGCTCAGGACAAAGATACTTAAATTACCATGGTATAATTGCAGAAATAAAATAAAAACCAAGGCCATTTTAAGTATATCTCTTCTACCTGAAGTTACCTGAAGTGTTAAAATTAAGAATATAAAGAAGATTATCCATAATATAAAGTAATGTTTTTTTGGAGTTGCATATATAAAAAAAAGAATACTTGTGAAAAGTATTAAGTCTTTGTTAAAGATTCCTTGGCCAAAAAAAGTAAAATAAGAATATAAGACAAGTATATAAAAAAGAAAATAGTATTTTTTCTCTGATAGAAATAATTTTCTTCTTTTATCTATAATGAGTTTTATATCATTTAACTCTTGATTTAAAAAAAATTTAAATGAAATTAAATAAAACAATAAAGCAATAAATGAAATGAATACTGAAAATAAAAGAATTTTTTCATTATATCCTGGAATTTCAATCAAACCATAAGAGAATAGTAAAGGATATAAAAACATGAAGTAAGCAAAACCAGTAAGGAAAATACTATTAATACCAAATCTGATTGGATTATTAAGTATAAAGTAACATATTAAAGAAATAGATAAAACTGTTATTAAATTGATAAGAAAAAATTGAACGAAGATAAGATTAATAAAATAAATAATTGGTATTAAAAGGGTTAGTAAAAATTTTTTCATATTTATTGAATTAAGAAACTAAATAATAATTTAATTCTAAAAGTACTATCAAGACAGTCTTAATAATATTATATACTATAAACTATAACTTTACAGATTATCGTGTACCTCGACTAAACTTTTAACAATCATTTTTTGATCATTTTTTGATAAATACTCATTCATTGGAAGGCTTAAAACTTTTTTACATACATTTTCAACAACTTTCAGCTTTTTATTATTTGAGTTTAAATATTTTACTTTATGAAGGGGCTTAGGATAAAATAAAGACGTAGGTATTTTTCTTTTAAATAATTCATTCATGATTTTATCTCGATTTTCAATTTTAATTGTATATTGAGCATAGACACTGTAATTAAATTCAGAAATATGAGGTGTTGATATAAAATCAAAATCTTTCATTAAATAATTATAATATTTACCAATCTGATTTCTTTTTTTTATAGTTTTTTTAAATTTCTTTAGTTTTTCTAATAATATAGAAGCCTGTAAAGTATCCATTCTTCCATTCAGGCCAATAAATTCATAATTATATCTTTCATTTTTTTGTCCATGATTTCTAATAGCCATCATTTTCTCATAAAGTCTTTTATTATTAGTAAAGCAAGCGCCAGCATCTCCAAAGGATCCAAGAGGTTTTGTAGGAAAGAAACTTGTACAGCCAATTGTTGATAGATTGCACGAAGATTTATTTTTATATTTTGAGCCAAAGCTTTGTGCGGCATCCTCTATAACAGGAATCTTAAACTTATTTGCTATTATGTTTATTCTGTCCATATCTGCACATTGACCGAATAAGCTTACAGGCATTATAGCCTTAGTTTTTTTTGTAATAAGTTTTTTAATTTTATCTGAATCAATATTAAATGATTCTGGGTCTATGTCTGCAAATTTAGGAGTTGCCCCAAGAAACGAAATAACTTCTATTGTAGAAATCCAAGAAAAGGGAGAAGTAATTACTTCATCACCTTTCTTAATATCTAGAGCCATTAGTGATATCAATAATGAGTCTGTTCCCGAACTTGTTGTCACACAGTACTTAGATCCAGTAAAACTTGAGAGTTTGCTCTCAAGTTTTTTTATCTCAGGACCAAGTATAAAATTTCCATGACGAATAACTTTATTTAACTGCTTTTGAAACTTACTTATAACATTTTTATTATTATCATTTATTTTTTGATATTTACGCATAAAGTTTTTAATAAGAAATTTTTACTTGATTAGTTTAACTTCATTTTTTGTCAGCTGGTATTTTTGGCTTGTAAATTCACATTTATAAGTTTTATTTTTATTATTAAATTTCATTTTTGTTCCATACATACTAATCCAACCAATTTTTTTGCCCGGAACTCCAGCTATCAATTCATAAGGCTTCACATTTTTAGTTACTACTGCACCAGCAGCTATAAAGGCATACTCACCAATTTCAATACCACAAATAATAGTTGCATTAGCACCAATAGTTACACCATTGCAGACCAGGGTTTTTTTATATTCTAATTTTCTATTAATTTCAGCTCTTGGATTTAACACATTTGTGAAAACGACACTTGGCCCACAGAAAACATTATTATGAATTATTACTTTATCAAAAATTGAAACATTATTCTGAATTTTCACATTATTTCCTATCTTAGCACCACCTCCAACAAAAGTATTTTGACCCAAAACACAATTTTTACCAATTTTCGATCCTGATGAAATGTGCGAATAGTGCCATATTTTTGAGTTTTTCCCTATTAAGCTTCCATTTTCAACAATAGAACTTTTGTGAAAAAAAAATCCATTCTTTGAAACTAAGTCTATTTTTTCTTTCATATTTACTATTTTTCCAATGGTAAAGTGATAATTTTTTCATCTGCAGCAGATATGTATGCAGCAACAATGGTCTGCATAGATTTAATGCCCTCGTATCCATCAGATATTTCATTCTTTATTCCATTAAGATTGTCAGCTAAATCAGAATAATATTTGAAATGTCCTTTTCCATAAACACTATCCGTTTCATAGCTAATATCATCTATTTTATAGTCAATATTTTTCTTATCAGCAAATTCCCAATGTTCTATTTTATTAACAGCTACTCCACCAATTTTTACTAATCCTTTTTCACCAATTACTGTTAATGATCCCTCAAAATTTTTGTTAAAAGCGAGCATTGACACACTCATTGAACCCAGAGAATTGTTCTTAAAATTAATATTTAAAACAATAGAATCTTCTGCTTCAATATTCAGTGAAGTTTTGCTAATTGCATGTAAAGATTGAATAGGTCCATTCATCCATGTAAGCAAATCAACATAATGACTTGCCTGATTCATTAAAGCTCCTCCATCCATCTCCCATGTCCCACGCCATTCATCCTGATCATAATATTTTTGGTCTCTATTCCAAAAAACATTTATATTTATCATTTTTATTTTACCAAATCGATTTTCATCGATAGCTTTTTTAAGTTCAACAAGTGTTTTATTGTATCTATTTTGCTTTACCACAAATAATTTTATTCCATTAATTTCTGACTCTTTAATCATATTTAAAGCATCATTATATTTTGTAGCCATTGGTTTCTCAGTCACTACATTGATATTTTTTCTGGCAGCTAATATAGTTTGTTCTGCGTGTAATCCGCTGGGAGTGCAAATTGAAATAACATCAAGGTTTTCATTATTTATCATTTCCTCTAAAGAAATATATTTATTGACATTTGCGTTTACATCAGCGCTTAAAAGCTTGCTATTATCAATATCACAAATCGAAATTAAATTGAATTTATTATGATTAAACAATATTGACTCAATATGTTTTTTTGATATTCTTCCACAACCCACAATACCAATATTTATTTTTTTCATTTAAGCTCTAATAATTTTTTTATTATTTAATTGATAGACATTTCTTGTATCAATAATTAAATTAGAGTTTTTAAGTATTTGATTATAATCTACGTTTGAGTGAGCTGTTGTAATAATAGTTAAATCTGACCATTGAATTTCTTTATTTGTAAGCTTGATGCTTTTTAATTTTAAATTATGGTTTCTTGTATTTGGTATTTTTTTTATAAATGGATCGAAATATTTAATTATTGCACCTTCTTTAATTAGTAAATCAATTATTTCTAAAGATGGTGACTCTCTTAAATCGTCAACATCTTCTTTGTAAGCTAAGCCAATTATTAATATTTTTGAGGTCATAATTGATTTTTTTCTTTTATTTAACGAGCTAATAACCTTTTCCATAACCCATTCCGGCATAGATGAATTAATCTGCCCTGCTAATTCAATAAATCTTGCATTTACACCATATTCTTTAGCCTTCCAGCTAAGATAAAATGGGTCAACAGGAATACAATGACCGCCCAAACCTGGCCCAGGATAAAATGCTTTAAATCCAAATGGCTTTGTTGCAGCGGCTTTTATAACCTCGATGATATTAATGTCCATTTTATCAGCAATGATTTTCATTTCATTTACTAGTCCAATATTTACCGCTCTATATATATTTTCTAATAATTTTGATAACTCAGCAGTTTTTAAAGAAGAAACAGGAACAACCTCATCAACAATTTCTTTATATAATGCACTTCCAACTTTCAAACAGTTTTTAGAATATCCACTCACTATCTTTGGGATATTTTCAATTGAAAATTTTGTATTACCAGGATCTTCTCTTTCTGGAGAATATATAAGAAAAAATTCTTTTCCAATTTTGAAATTTTTTTCTCTTATGTAAGGATAAATTATTTCTTCAGTAGTACCTGGATAGGAAGTACTCTCAAAAATTATAGCTTGTCCTTTTCTTAAATACTTATTTATCTTTTTAAGAGTATTTTCTAAATAGCTTAGATCAGGTTGTTTCATTTTGTCTATAGGTGTAGGAAGACACAAAATAATTACATCAACATTATAAATTTTACTGAAGTTATCAGTTGCTGAGAATCCATTTAACTTCATACTTTTTATTAAATCATTCTCAAAATGACATAAATAACTTTTACCTGAGTTAAGCTTCTTTACTTTTGCCTTATCAATATCAAATCCTGTAACTTCGAATTTAGATTGTGAGAATTTTATTGCTAAAGGCAACCCTACATAACCTAGGCCAATAATTCCAACCCTAGCTTTCTTAAGATTTATTTTATTTATTATACTTTTATACATTTCAAATAATATAAGCAAAAAAATTTACTTATAACCAAATTTATTAATTAAAATTTTTTGACCGCTTTTTTATCTTTTTTAAGATTATATATATTGTATTTATAGAAAGTAATATAAAAAAAGGATCAACAGGATACCTAAACCTTGGAAATCCCCAAAAAGGTAAGTGGAATAATATTACATAAATTATATATGTTAAAAATAAATATTCAATTCCACTCAAACGCCTGAATACTGAAAAAGTTGATATTGTGAGCAGAGGCAGCCAAATAAACATCATTATTAAATCGTTTATTGTAAAGAGTTCTTTATAGGGATTCGGCCTAAAATTGAGCAAATTAATAAATCTATTTTTAACAGTTAATACAAATTGATATTTGTTTTCGAAAATCTCATTAATTGATTGTTTTATTAAAAATCCTGATTGTTTGCCAACTGGAAGCTCTAGTGACTCTTGTAAAAAAAATTCAAATTTTTCAGTTCTTGCATAGGCTCCCTCTAATATTATTGGATCACTAAAGTCATTATTACATAGAAAGAGACCATAACCTAGTCTACTTGTTGTAGGCATAAATGTATCATGCTCATAATAGTTTCTTAAAGTCCAAGGCGTAAGTGTTAACAAATAAAAAATGATTATTAATAATAATGCTTTTATCGGTAATAATTCTTTTGAAAATAAA
>MDTC01171475.1_pt1 | contig 18834 bp, 25 predicted proteins | sample 811181 | NCBI WGS metagenome assembly MDTC01 (sample SAMN05326644, study PRJNA326480) | marine metagenome | isolation source: seawater | place: Pacific Ocean: North | collected 2011
AACCCTAGAGCCCATGCAGCAGGATATACTAAGTGGGTTGAAATGTCTATTCAGAAACAGATTGATAAGGCAAAGAGTGTTAAGGGTAAAGAGAAGTACCAGACAATTCAGAAAGAACTGGTGCGTGAAGTAAAGAAACATACAAAGAATTTAGAGAACATCATTGCCTTCCAAGGACATTTGGTTGATGCAAAGATGGGAGTTGTAAAGAAACTAAATAGTGTAAAGGGTTTAACTGATACCTTTATTAAGACTGCTAATGGTTTTAAGGTGACTAACCCAGAGGGTTACGTTGCAATTGATAGAGTATCAGGAGATGCAGTGAAACTCGTAGATAGAATGGAATTTAGTTTTAACAACTTTACTGCAATAAAGGCGTGGGATAAATGATTACTTTTGACGAACTAATGCAAGATTTATATGAACGTAAAATTATGACCGTTCAACAAAGAAGAAAAATGGGTATTCGCATGAAGAAGATGATGAAAAACCCAGCAGTACAAGCAAAGATTGCAAGAGCAAGAATGAAGAAAGCTCCAGATGCAAAGATACAACAACGTGCAAACAAAGCGGCAAAAACATTAATCATCAAGAAGTTTGCTGGTATGGATGCTAATGCATATGCAAACTTATCTCTGCAACAAAGACAGATAATTGATGATAAGATTATGAAGACCAAAGCAGGCGCAGTTAAGAAGATTGCAAAGAAGATGATGCCGAAATTGAAGAAGGCAGAACTGGTTCGATTATCACTAGCAAAGAAGGCAAAGGCAGAAAAATGAAAAAGTTTTCAGAATTAGTTGAGGCAAGAGGAGATACCTGTGTATTTACATTTGGTAGATTCAATCCCCCAACTACAGGACATGAGAAATTACTAGATGCAGTCGCAGCACAGGCAAAGAAGAATGTCGGCGCACCATACTATGTATTCGCATCTCACTCTGAAAACGCAAAGAAAGACCCACTTCCATATGCAAAGAAAGTTGCATACATGAAGAAGATGTTCCCAAAACACGCTAAAACTATTGTTGTGGATAAGGCAAGAAATGTATTTGAGATTGCAGTATCACTACACAACAAAGGACACAAATCAATCATAATGGTTGTCGGTTCAGATAGAGTTGCAGAGTTTGAAGGTCTACTGAACAAGTATAATGGTGTTGAAGCAAAACATGGATATTATGGTTTTGACAACATCGAAGTAATCTCTGCTGGTGAGCGTGACCCAGACGCAGAAGGTGTGACAGGAATGTCTGCATCTAAGATGAGAGCTTCTGCATCTGCAAATGATTTCGATACATTCAAACTTGGAGTTCCAAGTACATTCAAACAGGCAATGTCTCTATTCAAAGATGTTCGCAAGTACATGGGTATTCGTGAATCATTTGTTCCTAGAACAAATGTAATGACTGAAGAAGATGTTGTTCGTGATTTGTATATAGAGAATAAGTTATATGCTATAGGTGATACTGTTACAGACAACTACACTGGTGTGTCTGGACAAGTTATTCGTAGAGGAACTAACTATCTAGTATTTGCAGAACAAGATGGTACTACACATAAGAAGTGGTTGTACGAAGTCAAACAAGATAAAGATATCAAGGACAGAAAAGGTACTGAACCAGCAAAGTATTATGCAAAAGATGCTGAAGGTGATACCATGTCTAAGTCCACTAAGCAGAAACGTGCGGCACACTTTGCAAAAGGTAAGTCTGGCCCTGCGCCCGGCGACCATGATGCAGAGACAAAACCATCTAAGAGTACAAAGAAGTTCAAGCAGATGTTTGGTGAAGATGACCCATGTTGGGATACCCACAAACAAGTTGGTATGAAAAAGAAGAATGGCAAGATGGTGCCGAACTGTGTTGCTAAAGAAGAGTTTCAGTTGGATGAGAAGATTGAAGGACTTGTTAATAAAGCAGAAAAGTCTGGTGTATCATACGGTATTCTAAAGAAGGTGTATGACAGAGGAATGGCTGCATGGAAGACAGGACATCGCCCTGGCACAACTCCACAACAGTGGGCATTCGCAAGAGTGAACTCATTCCTTACTGGCGGTAAGACAAGAACTACTGCTGATGCAGATTTGTGGAAACAAGCAAAGGGTCAGAAGGAAGATAAACAAGACCCTCGTGAAGTCGGAACAGACGCAAGTAGAGAAATGAGACAGAAAATGACACCCAAGCAACCAGTATTCTCATTCAAGGAACACCTTTCCTGTGGTACTCCAGATTGTTGTAACGAATGTGAAGATTCAAGTCTAATCGAATCTAACCAGTATCGTGTGGGTTCTGAATCATATTATAAGTTCTTTCAAGAAAAAAGACGCCTCTATGTAAATGGAGAACTCAATCCTACTGGTTTTGATAAAGAACTACTAGAGGGTGACATTGGTGAATATGCCATGTATGATGGTAATCCTGTTCCACTAGATTGTCCTATGATGGAATCAGAGTATAAAGGAAAAGATGTAGAACTAAATAAACCAAAAGTTGGCGGGCCTAAGAAGTACTATGTATATGTCAAAGACCCATCAACAGGTAATGTCAAGAAAGTTTCTTGGGGTGATACAACTGGACTAAAAGTAAAGTTGGATGACAAGGAAGCAAGAAAGTCGTTTGCTGCAAGACATGATTGTGCAAACAAGACAGACAAAACCAAAGCTGGATACTGGGCGTGCAACTTGCCACGGTATGCTAAGCAACTTGGTCTATCGGGTGGAGGCAACTTCTTTTGGTAAATCCTTATGAGGACGAACTAGAGGGAGATTGTAAGATTAGAACCTTTTCAGAGGATGTATCTGAAGATGAACTAATCTGGCATCGTGATAGAAATGATAGAGTGATTACAGTTGTTGAGGGTGCTGGATGGCAACTTCAGATGGACAACAAACTACCAGAGGAATTGCAAAAAGGCAAACTCTATAATATTAACAAGATGGAATTCCATCGACTAATTAAGGGTGAAGGTACTCTTAAAATTAAAATTTGGGAAGATTAAAATGACAAGATATTCAAAAACAATGTCTGAGGCCCTTCAAGAAGTATCAGAACGTGCATCTGCAAAACGTGATGCAATGAAGGCAATGGGCAAAAACAAAGGAATTGACCCTGCTGATGTTGATACGGATGCAACTGATGATGACGTAAAAGCTGCATCTAAGAATATCATTATGCAGTTGAGGAAGTCTGTATCAATGAGAGGCAATCACAATGTTGAGTTTGCGTCTGGTAAACAAAAGGTTGATGCTAAGATTGCACAGGCAGTACAGGATAAGTTTAATAAGATTAAACGCCCTGCTGATAAGCAAGATTTCCAAAACAAGATTGCAAAGTCATACAAGGATTTACTGATTGCACTGAAAGAACAGTACGAGATGGTAGAAGTAAAAGAAGAGTATGTATGCGAAGACTGTGGTTGTGAACAAGGTAATGCAGACCCAAAATGTGATTGCCCAAATGACTCCACTGACTTACAGGCATCTTATTGGGTGAAGAAAGAATCAGTCGATGAAGAAGTTGACCTTGATGAAATGAAAGAACCATTTGTAGTAGTTGATACTGCTAATGGTAATAAGGTTGTTGCAACTGCATCAGATGAGAAAGGTGCAAAATCATCTATTGCAAGTGCAGAACTTCCACCTATGAAAATCAAAGACAAGAAAACCTTGAAAATTATGAAGTCTAAAAAGAAACAAATGATTGGTCGACCTTTCAAAGAAGAAATAGAAGAAAAATTAAAAATACCAAATATGAAAACTATCAAACTTAAAAATGGTGCTAAAGTACTAGACAAAATTTATACAAACAGAACACAGGCTGACAATGCGGCTAGTTCTTTAATGAAACAACACAAAGGTGCAAAAGCAGATGCCTATCAATCACCTTTCAGTAGTAAATTTTATGTTAGAATTAAAGAAGCATTAGATAAAGAAGATGAACCTAAAGTAAAAGAAATTATTAAAAAACTCAAGGGTGCAAGTAAAGCACATGCTGGACAAGCATCTGATTTAGAAAAATCAATAAAAGAAGACGGACACATGGATGTTCCAAGTTCAATAAGAATGTGTAAAACAATTAGTGAAGATGCTAGTCAAATAGAACAATCTCTTTCATCAAGAAGTGATGAAAATTTAGACACATGGTGGACAAATAAACTTGCTGTTGCAAGTAACTCGATGAACAAATTAAGAGACTATATTACTACACCAGTAGAAGAGGGAAGAAAATCACGATATGGAGTAACACCTTCAAAGAAAAGATATGACCCAGATAGTGGTGAAATACATGATGATGAAAGTGCTAACAAGCATATCATTATGCAAATGAGAAAGTCTGTTGATTTGAAAGGTAACTTTAAAGTAGAATTCGAAGACGGAAAGAAACAAAAGGTACCATTAGATATCGCACGAGCAGTAAGTAATAAGTATAATATGATTAAAAGACCAGCAGAAAAAGAAAAATTTCAAAAGGCTGCTGGAAAGTCCTATAAAGATTTACTTAAGGCATTAAAGGAGAAATAAATGACTTATTTTAATAGAAACTCTGAAGGTCTTGAGAATAAAATCAAACAGATTTTCGGTGAAACAGTTGCAAAAGAAGGCAACAAATTTACAAAAGAACTAATGGCTGCAAGAGAGAATGGTAAAAAATTCTTTGCAGTTAACGGTAAACAATACGAAACAGAATCATATAAAAATTACAATGAAGAAAAAGATGATTTCAAACCTCATATGATGTATGACCCAAAAACAGGTAAAGGTACTATGGCGAAAGTTATGGATGACCACCTAAGAATGAAGAAAATGGGTTACTCACACGAAAAGCCAAATGTTAAAGAGACTAATAAGAATGATAAGTCTGACGATGGTGAAGGTATGGACGCAGTTCAACCTAAGGCAGTAAAGAAAAAGTTCGCTGACAGAAAAGATAAAGATATCGATAATGATGGTGATACAGATTCTACTGATAAGTATTTACATAAAAGACGTAAAGCAATCTCTAAAGCAATAAAGAATGAAGAAACTAATGCTTTAAAGCAAATGGCTGACGCTTGGGAAAGTAAACACTTATCTATGAAAGAGGCTCTTAAACAAGTTTGGGAAAATCAAAAAGAAGCAATGAATCCAGCACAACAGGCTGCAATTGCAATTTCCAAAAAAGAAAAAGGCGAAAAACCAAAAGATAAACAAGAAAAAACTATGACTGGTAAGAAAGAAACCAAAGTAGAAGTTAATCCAAAGGTTTAAGATGATTTCACTTGTCGAAGTACAAAGGACAAGTACAGAGGATTTGCCACAAATATATTGTGACATGGACGGAGTTCTGTGTGATTTTATAAGAGGTGCGAATAAGGCTGTCAATGGTTTATTTGTAACTGCTGATAGAGATACCCGTTGGGATAAGATTATCGCAGGTGGTTCAAAGTACTGGGCTGATTTAGAGTGGATGTCTGGTGGAAAGAAATTATATCAGTTTATCGCAAGATATAATCCTAAGATTTTATCTGCATATTCTGATAAAATGGCGGCTAACTCTAAAAAAGGTAAGTTGCAGTGGTTACAGAAACTTACTAATATTAAACGAAAAGACACTAATTTAGTGTTGCGTGACCAAAAGAAAAGATTCGCAGTTACGAATGATAGACCAAATATTCTAATCGATGACTATAAAAAGAATATAATAGAATGGGAATCAGCGGGTGGTATAGGAATATTACATGTAAATACTGCGAAAACTCTATCTGAACTCAAAAGACAAGGGTTTAAATAGTATAAATAATGTTAAAAGATTTTATAAAATCACATAAAGGAGACTAACATGGGATTATGGGGAGTAACAACAGCCGAAAAACCTAAATTCTTGCCTGATGACAAGAATGCAGCGGGTTCGTCTGGTGCCAAAGAACACGCCATTGCGGTTAAAGGCGGCTGGGGTTTAACACCTGGTCTCGCTGCTAGTGGTAACGACAATAAAGATGCACAACCAGAAATACTGGTTTGTGTAAAAAATTTAGCAGAGGCATTTGGTTCTGCATCAATCATAGGTATAAATTGGACTGACGCAACTGTCGCTGATACTGGTACATTTGATATCACAGTAACATTTGACGAAGCAGTAGATGTAACATCAGCTGCTTGGAGTGCCAACCAAACAATTACAAACAAAGCATATATCTTACTATCAAGAGTTGGTAAAACAGACATGGTAGAAGATAGTACAATGGCTTGTATGTACTTTTCTGGTTCAGGTTCAAACCAATTAGTATTCAGAGGAACAGCTCAAACTAATGCAGCTGCAGCTCACCTTGCTTTCAATGGCGAAGGCGTAGGAGATTCAGGTATTGTAACAGGTATTAACTTTGATGGTTCAGCAACATTAGACGAGGAAGATGGTTCTTCAGCATTGAGTTTACGTTTAGAAAACGGAACTTCATTTGGTGGAAAATTACTTGCTGAAGGTAGTGCTGGTAAATCTGCAAAAGTTAACGGTGCAATCACAACTGCAACAACAGCATTAGTATTAGATAACAACTCTGGTACAATCGCAGTAGGCGATGTTGTAACTGTAAAAGATACATCAACTCTTGCAATTAATGATGCTGATGGCAATACTGCAATTTCTACAAACAATGACTTAACTGTAACTGCAACTAATGGTTCAACATCTGTAACATTAAGTGAAGCAATTACAATCGCAGATAATGTTGATTTAATATTCAACACTAACGGTGGTGAAGAAATTATTGTAGATGCTCTAGGTTTTGGAGTAGCAGGTCCAGCATTTGCTACAAGAAGCGATATTATGACAATTACTAGAACTGGTGCCGATGAATCAGTAGGTTTCACATTAGAGGAAGCAACTACTGACTTAGCAGGTATCTCTAACCAAGACGGACATACTTTCCAATTGGTACAAGAATCTGGTAACGCTGCCGATGACAATAGTGACGGTAGAAACGCCGAAGTAATCAATGGAGACGCACTGGTTGTTGAGACATCATTAAGTGATTCTGCAACATTCCTTGCTTCTGGTTCTTCATCAGGTACTGCAAACATCCTAAGAGGTGTAGATGTGGCTGCCTCATAAGGCATATAAATAAGTTTATAACGGATTCGTCCGTTGTATTAATACATATGGGGCCTCTAAAAAAGGCTCCGTGATGTAAGATAGGGGCAACCTGATTTCTTACAGTAGAATCCCACCAATAATATGGTGGTTAACATAAAAGGAGACCTTAAATGGCTGATTTAAAAATCACGGCATTAACTTCACTAGCAGCTGCTACAGCAAGAGAAGATTTATTGCACATTATCGATGACCCTTCAGGAACACCGATAAACAAAAAAGAAACAGTTGGAGATTTTTTCAACGCATTATCAACACCTGTAACACTTGCAGACAGTAACGTAACTTTAACAGAAGCGCTACACGCTGGAAGAATTTGTATTACACCAAACGTAAGTGCTAATAGAACATATACATTACCAACACCAAAAGTTGGAATGGAATTTAGATTTATTGGTCCTACAGGTTTAGCTGCGGCTGATGGTCATTCTGTGATTATCGCTTCAGGCGCTGGTAACTCAATTTTCTTTAAAGGACAATTAGTACACCACGATACAAACCAAACTGGTCAAACATCAGCAGTTATTTTTAGTGACCAAGATTCAAATGAGACACTAACTTTAGCAATTGCACAAGCACACGATATTACATGTCTTGGTACATCAACTACTACATGGCAACTATCTGGTTTTGTGGCATCTGACACAGCACCAGCATTCGCTGACTAAGAGTAATTAATACTTTTTTGGGGGCTCTTTTTGAGCCCCTAATTATTCACACATATTATTATTAAGGAGTGATAATCATGAGTTTGGAAACAGACAAAATAAAAGCAAGACTTGATACACTACAAACAGATATGCAAAAACTATCTGCAAGTATTCAAGACCTTGAAAAAAAGAAATTAGAAGCAATTGCTCAATTGAACGCATTTCAAGGTGCGGCTCAACAATGTCAAATGTTTCTTACAGAAATTAATAATGAAAAGGCCTCGAGCGACAACCCTGGTGATATGGGAACACTTCCTGATGCACCTGATGATAAGTATGAAACGAATCAAGAAAAGGATGACGCTGAAGCACCAATGTGATTATAGTGTATGCTATAAGTAAAATTCCTCAAAAGAGGTATAAATTAAGGAGACGGTAATGGCCGATAAGAAAATTACAGCATTAACAGACCTTTCAACAGGTATTGCTTCTGCTGATTTACTACATGTAATTGATGACCCTTCAGGTACACCAATTAACAAAAAAGTTTCAGTAGCAAACTTCATTAACAACTTACCATCATTTATTGGATTTTCAAATTCAGTAGAAGATATTTCTGATGGTTCACAAACAGCAATCTCTGTTTCAACAGCATTAACTCTGTTACAAACAGCAGGTTCTAACGCAACAACACTTGCTAACGGTACAGTAGTTGGACAAATAAAAATCATCGTACACGATACTGATGGTGGTACATCTGTTCTGACACCTGCAACAAGATTAGGTTATGCAGACATCAACTTCGCAGACGATGGTGATACAGCAACCTTGTTGTGGACAGGTGCTGCTTGGGCAGTTCTATCAACAGTGGCAATGGCCAGTGATAGTGGCTTAGTGGATATCGCTAACTAATATATACTTTTATGGGTGGGGATTTATTTCCCCACTCTTAAAAAAAGTTAGGAAAGAGCAAAATGAAAAATTTTAAAAAATACATCGATGAAGCTGCAGGCGTTGGTACACAACATCAAGGGTTCCAAATGGACAATCAAATTAATCCAGCTGCACTTGCAAACCCAGTAGTAATACAAAGATTAAATGCATTTGTTGGTGCTATCGTAAACGAACAAACTAAAATTGTTGAAGATGCGATATCAATGTTAAGAAGCAAATTGATGAGAGTTGGATTACAATTCGGTGAAGTACCTATGTTTGAAGGCAACACAGGTTCATACTCACTACCTTTGTCATTGTTTGGTGGAAGATTCGGAAAAGATGAAAACACACCTCATGATGAGTTTCTAAACGATGATGGTATTTCTAGTCAAGTGGAAGGTGGATTATCACTTAAACTTAGTTATGAAATGACAGAGGCAAATTGTTATAAGATTTTCGCAAAAATAGAATAGTAAAACATGTTCGAGAAGATTACTTCCGAAAATGTCATTATGTTTGCGATAAAGAACTATAACAACCCACAATGTGAGGGTGAGTTAGAGTTTCATGATGATTTGAATAGGTTTAAATATATTAAAAGATTGTTCAAAAAGTATTTTGAAACAGGCGAATTAAGAGAACGCTTGTTACTTAATCACTTTATAATAATTAACAATGTATTTACCTCAACTGCCGCGGTTACTTTACTCTTGTTTAAAGTAGAGAAACAACATTGGGGTGTGATGAAATCTTTCCTAGTTTATTTAAATATGATTGAGAAACACGAATTAACAGATGTTCAACATGATGAACATGCTTTGGAAATTTTAAGGGGAATATAATGGGTAGAGCAGTAGATTTATTTGTAACTTATAGATTTATTAAGTTACTTACAACACCATTTGAAAAGATGCCTGCGTATAAGTTAGGTGTCATCGATAAAGATGGTAATAGAGTTTTACAACCTAAATCTTCAAAACCAGCCGTTGAATTATCAACATCCGAATTACAAAGTTCATACACAATACTTCACAAATTAGTTTTCAATATTAAAAAGATTTTTATGAAAATACCGGGTTTGAAAACAAAAGTCGGAACATATGCGGCTGCATTATTCCTATTAAAAGATACATTTAAAGAGGAAGTATCAGACCCAGATATGTTTGAAAAAGAGTTTATTAAGTATCTTAAAGAAAATAATGTTGACTTTGATGACGAAATATCAGAAGAAATCATTGGATTTGGTGAACAATTACCAAAAGGACGATATCGTTTAAAACAAGATATACTAAATAAACAAGAAGAGGAATTAACTGCTAAGAAGGGTGATATCGTTATTGCATTTGACGATGAAGCACCTGTCGATACAGTATTAGGATTAGAGATTTTTTCAGTAGTACACGAAAAGTCACAAGAAAAAATCTATGTTAGTTTGGAGGATTTAGAAAATGCGTAAGTTTATAGAAGTAACACCTTTCTCGGGTAGACCAGTGGATGAAGACGCACCAACAAACGCAACGGGTACTGCTGTTGCTGGAACAGGTGATGATAGTTCAGTTGTACCAGTAAAAAAGAAAAAAAGATTAATAGACGCAAGAACAAAAGAATATAGAACACATGCTGAAAAGTTAGCAAAGATGCGTGAACGAAGAAGTAAATTGAAAGAAAGTGTTTTATCAAAATCAGATAATTTTGAACGAGCATTATATATGGTCGAAGATAACATCAAAATGTTAAAAGACATAGTTAAAAAGAAACAAAACAAATCAATCAAATTTAAAGACGGCACAATGAGAGTTGACTTAATGACTGCAAGTACAATTACCCAAGTATATGATAAAGTAAATACATCAAATAAAAAGAAAATTGAAAACATGGTAAACAGTACTAAAAAAGACTTTCTAAAAATATCTAATGCTGTATATTCTATAGCCAACAAAAGATAATATGCCCCTAACACTTAAAGAGTATGGTCTGGCTTATGAGCCTTCAGGTAGAAGTCAAGCATATGGACTGTATGAACCTATTGCTGATTTAAATGCATCAAAAGAAAAGAAAGTTACTCAATCAGATATCAACCAATTAGAAAAATACGCAGATAGATTATTTGCATCATTAAATATAGATGTAGAATTTACAAAACATTTTATGGACAGAGTGAACGATGCAAGAAATCAAAAACAAATTACCCCAGCAGAACTTACAAGACTTTTCAAACAATCCTATAAAAAGTATGGTAAGAAGATTGCTAAGTTAGGCCCAGATGCAGAAGCAGTTATCAATGATATGCAAACAGATATCAATATGCCCTTTGCACTAAAATTAGACGGACAAGAACTTGACCTTATTGCAAAAACAGTAATGAGAAAAAAGGACTTTAAGACGAAGGGCCCAAAGATGAGTTTTGAACAGTTCAGAAATGAAAGTTTGTGGGCGAACATACATAAAAAACGACAAAGAATCAAACAAGGTTCTGGTGAAAAGATGAGGAAGAAGGGTGACAAGGGAGCTCCAACACCTACACAATTAAAAAGAGCTAAGGGAGATTAAAATGGAAATAATAGATTTATTACTAGCGAATGAATATTTGCTAACAGTAAAAGCATTGGCAACTAAATTTTGGATGTGGACAGTATTAATCACATTAATTATTGTAGGTTTTATCATCAATCTTTTCGACAAGAAAAAGACAGATGGTCGTGTCAATTTTAAATACACAGATTACCCACATATGAAACCAATCAGAATTGCTACAAAAGGCAAAGGTTTTTTTGCAATGATTAAAATGTGGCTTCTAGGAGTAAGACATTGGGAAATCACAACAGATTTTTCATTTTCAGTAGAAGGAAAAGAGTTTATCATACCAGCAGGTTTTAAGTTCGATGGTGCAAGTATTCCAAAATTCTTGCATATGTTTTTATCACCAGTCGGGGTGCTGTTAATAGGTGGTCTTGTACACGATTATGCGTACAAGTATGAAACCTTATTAAGAAGTAATAAGAAGGATACCATGGGTAAGTTATCTCAAAAAAGAGCAGACCAAATCTTTAGAGATATAAACATCGAAGTAAATGGTTTCTTCTTAATGAACTATCTAGCATATTGGTCTTTAAGACTAGGTGGATTCATGGCTTGGAATAAACATCGAAAAAACGGTGCCAAGATATAACAACCATTATAAGGAGAATCTTATGAATTGGATAAAAGGAAGAATAAAAGAAATGTCAAGTTGGTCAGGTGCAAGTCTGATTGCCTTAGGCATGTTAATAATACTTGGAGGCCCTTTCGTAAACATACTAGCATACGCAGCTGTAGTTTGGGGAGCTCTATCCATAATTAAGAAAGACTAATTAATTGGTAGGCATTAGATTATTTTTAATTGGTATAGTCGCCAGTGCTTTAATAGGTGCTGGCTTCTATGTTATGAAATTAAGAAGTGATAACGAAATATTAAAAGCAAATGCCATTAAGTTGGAAGATGCGATTACTGACCAAAAACAGTTAATCGAAAATCAACAAAAAGACTTTGAACAGATTCTAAATGCCAATAAGGAAATGACAATTCTTATTGACACACTAAAAAAAGATTTAACAGACTTAGATAAAAGATTTAATAAAAAGAACAGAGATTTTGGTAAACTTGCAATTGAAAGAACAAAATCAATTCAGAGAATTACGAACAGCGCTAGTGATAGAGCAACTCGTTGTATTGAAATTGCTAGTGGTTCGCCATTAACAGAAAGTGAAATAAATGCTACAAAGAAATCTGAAATTAATACAGAGTGTCCTAGTATCGCTAATCCTAATTACATTTCTTACTAGTTGTAGTTCGGTTAAAAAATTAGAGATATTTAAAGAGGAAGTACCAAGAGCAAAACTTAACTTGGAAAGTCCTAAACCTTTAGTTCTTGAAAGAATAGAGTGGCATGTCATGACAAGTGAAACATCTGAAGAACTTTTCGCAAAACTTGAAAAGGATGGTATTGACCCAGTTCTATTTGGCATAACAGATATAGACTATGAAATGTTAGCTAAGAATTTTGCAATTATTCGTAATCAATTATATTTAACAAATAAGATACTTGACCAATACAAAGACTACTACGAATCTGAAGAAATTACGGAAACAGAATAATATAAATATACTTCGATGAGAGGAACTATAAATGTCTGACGACCAATACAAATTAGATATTGAAATGCTGAAAAGAGATGTTTCAGAAATGAAACTTATTCACAGTCGTATAGATAATGCAATAGATAAGATATCTAATGTATCTAACTCTATTAATAGAATGCTCGCAGTTCATGAAGAAAAACTCACATCTCAAGAAGAAGCAATCATAAATTCACAATCACTCGTTGAAACTCGAAGAGCAGAGTTTTCCAATGAAATCAAGGAAATTCACGACCGTATTACTAGTAATAACAAACAACTTACTCAACTGATGTCTGAACAACATCTTGAACAAACACAGGCGCTAAACGGCCTTAAATCCGATATTTTCGGGCGTGTAGCAGTATTGGATAAGTTTAGATGGTTACTTATAGGTGGTTCAATAGTAGCTGGATTTGTTATACACAAATTAATGAATATTGGCATAAGTATCTCTTGACAATCACTTATTAACCTTCTAGAATTGAGGAAATGACGAAGTATAAAGTACAAACTCACAAAATACATGTGAGACATCTAGAAGTTAGTGCTGAATCAGAAGAAGAAGCGATTAAAGTTGCTCACAAGATAGTTGACGGTTTGACGCACCAAGTGCCTAAAGTTACGTACGAAAAAAAATTAAAAAGTATAAGAAAAGTCAAAGAAATTAATTGACAATCCCACCTAAGTGTGGTATAGTTTCATCATGGATATGTATCTACAACAAAAGTACCTGCTTTTGTTATCTTCACAATTAGGACAGTTTAAGAAAAAGAGTAACAATCTCTTTAATTTTCGATGTCCATATTGTGGTGATTCACAAAAACACAAGAACAAGGCAAGAGGTTATGTCTTTGAAAAGACTAATACTCTTATTTACAAATGTCATAACTGTGGTGTGGGTACAAATGTTCCTAAACTTATTAAACATGTAGATGAGAAGTTATATAGTGAATTTTGTACAGAGGCCTATCGTGCAGAGATACCAAAAGATATTGCCAGAGGTGAAAGAATTGATGAAGAAAAGTTATCCACAAATGTGAGGAAACTGTTAATGGAATCTAATTCTAGATTACGCAGTTTGAAAAAAGTTTCACAACTAAACCCTGAACATCCTGTCAAAAAATTTATTGAAGATAGAAAGATACCGTCTGATAAACATTATCTTTTATATTTTGCCCCACAGTTTTATAAGTTTGTAAATACAATTAGTGATAATAAGTATCCTAGTTTAGTTGGTGACCATCCTAGATTAGTGATACCATTTTTTAATGAAAAAAATCAATTATTTGCTTTGCAAGGAAGGGCATTCGGAAATGAAAATCCTAAATACATCACAATCAAATTGGACGAAAATCAAGAAAAAATATTTGGAGCTGATAGAGCAGATTGGAATAGAAAAGTTTGTGTTGTGGAAGGCCCTATTGATAGCCTTTTTGTTGATAATTGTATTGCGACTGCTCAATCTGACCTAAGAGTTTACAGAGACAATGTTGTACTAATACCAGACAATGAACCTCGTAATGTAGAAGTTGTTAATCAGATTACAAATTACATTGATGAAAAATTTGATGTTGTTATTTGGCCAGAGTATGTAAAAGAAAAAGATATAAACGAAATGATTCTTTCAGGAAAAACTGAAAGAGATATTAAGGATATTATTGCTCAAAATACCTTTAATGGTTTATTGGCAAAAACTAAATTATTGCAATGGAAAAAAGTTTGACTTATTGTGTAAAGGCCTTTGATGAAATTTATTCTGATAATGCAAATCGTTATAGATTGTGTTGTCATGCAGATATTAATAAAACAATATCTCACATGAATACAACAAACACACTACCATTTGACTATTTTTTATCAGATGCAATGGAAGAAATTCGTAATGATATGTTATCAGGTAAAAAGATACAAGGTTGTGAAGGATGTTATGAAAGTGAAAAACGAACAGGTTCTAGTCATAGAACTCATTTTAATAATATCACAGAAAATAATATAGAAGTTAACAATGTTATTACAAAGTTAAAAAATTTTGGTAGTCGTTGTAATCTTGGATGTTATATGTGTCGTCCTTATGATTCATCGACAAGAAGACAAGAATTAAAAGCTGCAAACTTAGTAGATACATGGAATGATTTAGGTCTTGCAGAGTTTGAAAGAGAATGGGTGACAAATGTATCATCAACAGAGATTGATACATTTAATCAAAATATTTTAGAAAATCTTGACAAAGTAAAAAAGATTAAAATATTTGGTGGAGAGCCTGTTTTACTAGATAGAATGTGGCAGTTCTTAGATAAGATAGTCTGGCACGATGCACAAAAGATTGAAATAGAAATATGTTCTAACTTGACACAAATAGAATATAAAAAATGGTCATTAAAAGAACTTGATAGAAAATTTAAGAAACTAAAACTTATTGTTTCTTGTGACCACTTTGGTGATAAACTTGAATTTATTAGATATCCCATAGATGTAAAAGAGTTTGAAAAAAACTTAGAGATTATGAAAGACAATGTTATGATGATTAATTGTACTGTGAGTGTACTAAATGCATTTGACTTGAAAGAAATAGAAGAATACTATAAAGATTTTAGAGTTAATTATGAACCTGTATATAGTCCAGCATCTTTATCGATAAAGAATTTACCGAACAAAGAAGACATGATTTATATACCTAATGACTTGATACGAAATGAATTATTGAAAGAAACTAACGATGATGAGTATAAAAAAGGAATCTTATATATACAAGCGTTGACATCGCACAGAAGAGGGAAAAATGAAAAAACAATATTGTAACATCAAAATCGACACCGACAGAGACCAAAACTTTTCAGACCAAGCACAGAAACTTTTAAAAGATTATTATTGTTTAGATGATGAACCTTCTCCACAATACGCACTAGCAAGAGCATCAAACGCCTACTGTTATGGTGACAGAGAACTTGCACAAAGAATTTACGATTACGCATCCAAAGGTTGGTTTATGTTTGCATCGCCAGTTTTATCAAATGCACCTCTTCCAAACAAAAAACCAAAGGCATTACCCATTTCTTGTTTTTTAACTTATGTACCAGATACATTAGAAGGATTAATTTCTCACACATCAGAACTTAGATGGTTGTCTGTTAAAGGTGGTGGAGTTGGTGGACATTGGTCAGGCGTTCGTTCTGTATCAGATGTTGCACCAGGCCCATTACCATTTATGCATACAGTAGATGCAGATATGCTAGCGTATCGTCAAGGTAGAACTAGAAAAGGAAGTTATGCGGCTTACTTAGATGTATCACACCCAGACATTGCAGAGTTCTTAACAATTCGTATTCCAACTGGTGACATTGGTCGTAAGTGTCTAAACTTACATAATGCAGTTAATGTTACAAATAAATTTATGGATGCAGTTAAACAAGGTTTAGATTGGGAACTTATTGACCCACATGATGGTACTGTTAGAGAAGTTGTTAAGGCAAGAAAGTTATGGGAACAAATTTTAGAAACAAGATTTAGAACAGGCGAACCTTATGTCAACTTCATTGATACTGCAAATGATAAAATGCCAAAGGCACTAAAAGATAAAGGACTAAAGATTCATGGTTCAAATCTATGCAACGAAATTCATTTACCTACTAGTGAAGATAGAACAGCAGTTTGTTGTTTATCATCTCTTAACTTAGAAAAGTACGATGATTATAAAGATTCAAATATTGTAAAAGACCTTATTACATTTTTAGATAATGTATTACAATTCTTTATAGATAATGCACCAGATGATTTATCAAGAGCAAAATTTTCTGCAACACAAGAAAGAAGTCTTGGACTTGGTGCTATGGGCTATCATTCCTATTTACAAAAACATATGATACCATTTGAAAAATCAGGACATATTAATAAAGAAATATTTTCTTGGATAAGAAAAGAAGCAGACGAACAAACTGTACTCTTAGGAAAAGAAAAGGGTGTTGCACCAGATATGGAAGGCACCGGAAGACGAAATGCTCATTGTCTTGCAATTGCACCTAATGCTAATAGTTCAATGATAGTAGGAACATCACCATCTATTGAACCTAATAAAGCAAATGCATACACACATAGAACTAGAGCAGGTTCGCATTTAATGAAAAATAAGTATCTTGAACAGATACTTGAAAAACACAAAATGAATAACGCTGAAGTTTGGACAGGTATTGTTACCAATGCAGGTTCTGTACATCATCTTGATTTTTTAGATGACGAAACTAAAGAAGTATTCAAAACTGCTGTTGAGTTAGACCAAATGAGATTGGTTGAACTTGGTGGACAAAGACAAGCTTACTTAGACCAAGGTCAATCATTAAATTTGTTTTTTCCAGCAGGAGCATCGAAGAAGTATGTACAGTCAGCACACATGAGAGCATGGGAAAGTGGTTGTAAAGGACTTTACTATTTAAGAACGGAAGTTTCACATCGAGCAGAAAATATTGCTTCGAAAGTGAAGTTAGATAAATTAAGTGATTTTTCAGACATCAAAAAAGAAGAAGAAGAATGTCTGGCTTGTCAAGCATAAACATAAAGGAGAAATAAGAAATGGATGTACAAATATATTCAACGCCAACTTGCGGTTATTGTCTAAACGCAAAGAATTGGTTTAATGAACACGGAATTGAGTTTACTGAACACTCGCTAATCAATGAAGAAGAAAAGTTAGAATTTTTCCAAAGAGTTAATAATGTAGAGGAAAAGATAGGAAACAAGGCAAGTAGTATTATGTCTGTTCCACAAATTTTTGTGAATGGTGAAAGAATTGGTGGTTATGCACAATTGCTTGAAAGTTCAGAAAAGATTCTTAAAAAAAGAGGTGGTGGACTTTACAAGTTTAACGAAACATACAAACCTTTCCATTATCCTTGGGCAGTTGATTTTGTTCAAAAACATGAAAAAGTTCATTGGATTGAAGATGAGGTTGACCTATCCGAAGATGTAACAGATTGGAAAGGCGGCAAGATGACTGATATTGAAAAAGAATTTGTAACACATGTTCTTAGACTTTTCACACAATCAGATGTTGCTGTTGGACAAAACTATTATGACCAGTTCTTACCAAAGTTTAAAAACAATGAAATAAGAAACATGTTAGGTTCTTTTGCATCAAGAGAAGGAATACATCAAAGAGCATATGCATTATTAAATGAAACACTTGGTTTACCAGACGAAGAGTTTCACGCATTCCTAGAGTATCAAGAGATGGCTGACAAGGTTGATTTCATGATGAATTCAAATGTAAGTACAAAAAGAGGAATGGCACTTGCACTTGCTAAATCAGTTATGAACGAAGGTATCTCATTATTTGCATCGTTTGTTATGTTACTAAACTTTCAAAGATTCGGTAAGATGAAAGGTTCTGGTAAGATTGTTGAGTGGTCAGTAAGAGATGAATCAATGCACGTTGAAGGTATTGCACATTTATTCAGAGCATTCTGTGCTGAAAATGCTTCTTTAGTTGACAATGAATTAAAGAAAGAAATCTATGAAATGTCAAGAAAAGTTGTTGAACTTGAAGATGCGTTTATTGAATTAGCATACAAAATGGGTGAACCAGAAGGTCTACCTAAAGAAGATGTTAAGACATATATAAGATATATCGCAGACAGACGATTACTACAACTTGGATTAAAGACAAACTTTAAAGTCAAAGAAAATCCGATACCATGGTTAGAGTGGATTTTAAATGCCGCAGACCATACAAACTTCTTTGAAAATAGAGTGACCGAGTATGAAGTCGCTGGATTAACTGGTGATTGGGGTGTTGCTTATGAAGACCCAAACTCTAAAGTTAATTGTGACGCAGATGAAGGTACATGTACAATAGAAGAACATAACCATGATAAATTTGTACAAGAAAGTTTATTCTAATGAAAAAAAATATCTTATGTGAGGACTGCGAAGCAACATATGATATTAAACACACTTTAGATTCAAACTACTA
>MDTC01185195.1_pt1 | contig 18834 bp, 31 predicted proteins | sample 811181 | NCBI WGS metagenome assembly MDTC01 (sample SAMN05326644, study PRJNA326480) | marine metagenome | isolation source: seawater | place: Pacific Ocean: North | collected 2011
TTGTAGACCTTATTAATTTTAAAGGTATAGTTTGGAACGAGTCGGACATGGGTATGACATTTCAAGAGATTGACATTCCTGAAGATATTATTGAAGATGCAAGAGCGTTAAGAGGTGAATTACTAGAAGCAGTAGCTGAATTTGATGATAACCTTTTAGAAAAATATTTTGAAGATGAAAATTCTCTTACTGAAAGAGAAATTCTTGATGCCCTTAGAGAGGCTACAATTGCTGGAAAAGTAGTTCCAATGATGTGTGGTTCTGCCTTTAAAAATAAGGGTGTTCAGGCAATGTTAGATATGGTTATGGAAATACTACCCTCCCCTCTAGACATTAAAGCAATTACCGGTACTGATCCTAGCACTGGAGGTGAGGCTAGCAGAAAGCCGTCTATAGAGGAGCCATTTAGTTCATTGGCTTTTAAAATTGCTACTGATCCATTTGTAGGTAGACTCTGTTTCACAAGGGCTTATTCAGGAAAACTACAGTCGGGGTCTTACGTTTACAATACTAGAACTGGAAAAAAAGAAAGGATTTCTCGAATTTTCCAAATGCATGCCAACAAGCAAAATCAAATAGATTCTTTAGATGCCGGCGATATAGGTGCACTAGTAGGTTTTAAAGATATTAAAACCGGAGATACACTTTGTGATGAGAAAAAGCACATTGTACTAGAATCCATGGACTTCCCTGATCCAGTAATTGGCTTGGCAATAGAACCAAAAACTCAATCTGATGTTGATAAACTTGGATTAGCATTGTCTAAATTAGCAGAAGAGGATCCAACTTTTCAGGTCAAAACAGATGAGGACTCTGGTCAAACTATAATATCTGGGATGGGCGAACTTCATCTTGATATAATAATCGATCGTTTAAGAAGAGAATTTAAAGTTGAATGTAATCAAGGTGCTCCTCAAGTTGCATATAAAGAGGCTATCAGTTCGGGTACTGATCACAGAGAGGTTTATAAAAAACAATCTGGTGGTCGTGGTAAGTTTGCTGATATTGTCTTTACAATTGAACCTGGAGATGCTGAAAAACCTGGATTAATATTTGAAAATAAAATTAAAGGTGGTAACATTCCTAAAGAATACATTCCATCTGTAGAAAAAGGATTCAAAGATGCAATGAATAACGGTATACTAGCTGGTTACCCTGTAGATAACATGAAAGTTATCCTAACTGACGGGTCTTTTCATGCTGTAGATTCAGATTCCCTTTCATTTGAACTTTGCGCTAAAATGGCTTACAGGGCAGCGCTACCTAAATGTAACCCTGTAATCCTTGAACCAATGATGAAAATAGAAGTCGTTACACCAGAAGATAACATGGGTGACGTCGTCGGAGATTTAAATAGAAGAAGGGGCTTAATTGAAGGAATGGATGACAAAGCAGGCTCTAAAGTAGTTAAGGCTAAAGTTCCATTGTCAGAAATGTTTGGTTATGTGACTCAACTTAGAACAATTACATCAGGAAGAGCTACTTCAAGCATGGAATTTTCACATTACGCAGATGCACCAAGAAATATTTCTGATGATGTAATTGCAAAATCTAAAGGAACTGTAACTGCATAATTAATTAGGAGATGAACCAAAAAATAAGAATAAAATTAAAGTCGTACGATCATAACTTAGTCGATAAATCGGCAGAGAAAATTGTTAAAACTGTTAAGTCTACAGGTGCTGTTGTTAGTGGCCCAATACCTCTTCCAACCCACAAAAGAATATATACAGTATTGAAATCACCTCACGTGAATAAGAAAGCAAGAGAGCAATTTCAATTATGTGCATATAAAAGGCTTATGGATATTTATAGTTCTTCTTCAAAAACTATAGACGCATTAATGAAATTAGAACTACCAAGTGGAGTAGATGTAGAGATTAAAGTATAAATTATAAAATAGTACAATGGCTGGTATCATAGGAAAAAAAATAGGGATGACTAGCGTTTTTAGTGTTGAGGGTAAAAACTTACCATGCACAATTATCCAAGCAGGACCATGTGTGGTTACTCAGATTAAAACGCAGGAGAAAGATGGATATGAATCTGTCCAATTAGGTTTTGAAGATAAAAAAGAAAAGAAAACTTCAAAAGCTATGTTGGGACACTTTGCTAAAGCTAAAACTAATCCCAAAAGAAAAATTGTTGAATTCAAAGATTTTCAAGACGTAAATCTCGGGGATTCAATCACGGTTGAGCAATTCGAGGTGGGAGAGTATGTTGATGTTGTTGGAACTTCAAAAGGTAAAGGTTTCCAAGGAGTTGTCAAAAGACATGGTTTTGGAGGAGTTGGCCAAGCTACTCATGGTCAGCACAACAGAATGAGAGCTCCTGGCTCTATCGGAGCAGCCTCCTACCCTGCAAGAGTATTTAAAGGTATGAAAATGGGTGGTAGAACAGGCGGTGATAGAGTAAAGTCAATAAACCTTCAAGTTTTGAAAGTTTTACCTGAGAAAAATTTATTAATTGTTAAAGGTTCTATCCCTGGTTCCAAAGGATCTTATGTAATTGTTGAGAAATAATGGAAATTAAAGTTTTAAATAAAGAAGGAAAAGAAACAACTAAGAAGATAAAGTTATCTAACTCAGTATTCAATGTAGAACCAAATGATCATGCAATTTATTTGGATGTTAAGCAATATTTGGCAAACCAAAGACAGGGTACTCATCAGTCTAGGGAGCGTGGTGAAATTATTGGAAGCACTAGAAAAATTAAAAAACAAAAAGGAACTGGAACTGCTAGGGCAGGATCTATAAAAAACCCTCTTTTTAGGGGAGGTGGTAGAGTTTTTGGTCCTAGGCCAAAGGATTATGGTTTTAAACTTAATAAAAAAGTAAAAGTTTTAGCTAGAAAATCTGCGCTTACCTACAAAGCTAAAGAAAAAAATATTTTGATTATTGAGGAGTTTTCTTTCAATGAACCAAAAACAAAGGAATTTGTTACAATTTTGAAAAATTTAAAATCAGAGGATTTAAAAACACTTTTTGTTACAAATAACAAAAATGAAAATACAATTTTATCTTCTAGAAATTTGCAAAATACAAAGGTAATTACAGCAGATAAGTTAAATACTTATGACATTTTAAATTCTTCTAAAATAATATTTTTAGAGTCTGCTGTTGATCAAATTGATAATCACTTTAAGGATTAAAAGATGAACAATATTATAATTAAACCAATATTAACAGAAAAAATGGCAGATTTAAGTGAAAAGCTAAATCGTTATGCCTTTGAGGTTGATAAAACTGCGAATAAGATTCAAATTAAAAATGCTATTGAATCAGCATATAATGTTAGTGTAAAGGCTGTTAATACAATGAGACAAGGTGGTGGTAAAAGAAAAATGAAACAGACCAACAAAGGTATTTCCTTTCAAAGGACTAAATTAATTAAAAGAGCTATTGTAACTCTTGAAGATGGAGATACGATTGACCTTTACGAGAACATTTAACAATTTAGAAAAGAAGAGAGATGAGCTTGAAAAAATTTAAACCAACAACACCAGGGCAACGTCACAAAGTAATAAGTGACTACAGTGATGTATCTACTAATAAGCCGGAGAAATCTTTAACCAAGGGTTCATCGAAGTCTGGAGGTAGAAATAATTCTGGTAAAATGACCATGAGATATATAGGCGGTGGTCATAAAAAAAAGTATAGAATTATTGATTTCAAAAGAAATAAACACAATATTCCAGCTAAAGTCCATACAATTGAGTATGATCCTAACAGAACCTCAAGAATTGCGTTATTAGTATATGCTGATGGGGAAAAAAGATATATCCTTGCTCCAGAAGGTTTAGAAGTCGGTCAAAACGTTGTTTCTGGAAAAAAAGCAAACCCCGAAGTTGGTAATGCTATGTTTTTAGCTGACATTCCATTAGGAACTATTATCCATAATATAGAGTTAGTTCCTGGAAGAGGGGGCTCACTCGCGAGAAGTGCTGGATCATTTGCTCAACTAAACGCAAGAGACGGAAAATATGCTATAATTAAACTACCATCCGGTGAGGTCAGAATGGTACTTACTACTTGCATTGCAACAATTGGCTCAGTATCAAATTCTGAAAATAGCCTTCAAATTTCCGGAAAAGCTGGTAGAAAAAGATGGCTAGGTAGAAGACCAAGAGTAAGAGGAGTTGTTATGAACCCAGTTGATCACCCTATGGGTGGTGGTGAAGGTCGAGCTTCTGGAGGCCATCCAAGGTCAAGAAAAGGTTTACCTGCTAAAGGATTTAAAACAAGAAGTAAAACAAAAGCTTCAAACAGATTTATAATAGATAGAAAAAAGAAATAACTAAATAATGTCAAGATCATTAAAGAAACCACCGTTTGTTCATTACAAGCTAATGAAAAGAGTTGAAGAGGCTCAGGAATCTGGAAAAAAATCAGTTATCAAAACTTGGTCCAGAGCATCTACTATAACACCTGATTTCGTGAATCTCACTATAGCTGTCCACAATGGAATGAAATTTATCCCAGTTTTTGTGACTGAGAATATGGTTGGACATAAACTAGGTGAATTTGCACCTACAAGAAACTTTAGAGGACACGGAGGTAAAAAGAAATAATTTCACACTATGGGAGCAAGAAAAAGAAATAGTTCAGAAAAAATCAAAGAGGAAAGAAAGTCACAAGCATTGGCTAAACTCAAAAATTGTCCAACTTCACCAAGAAAGATGAGGCTAGTAGCCGATTTAGTTAGAGGCGTTGATGTTTATAAAGCACTGAACATTCTCAAATTTAATCCTAAACATTCTTCTAGAAACTTGGAAAAATTACTGTTATCGGCAATAAATAATTGGGAACAAAAAAATGAAGGTGAAGATGCAACTGAAGCGAATTTAGTTGTTAAAAGCATTCATGTAGATAGTGCGAGAATGTTAAAAAGAATTCAGGCTGCTCCGCAAGGGAGGGCACATAGAATAAGAAAACGTTCTAATCACGTTACATTAATAATAGATAAAGCATAATAATAATATGGGACAAAAAACAAACCCTATAGGAAATAGATTAGGATTCATAAAAGGTTGGGATTCAAACTGGTATGGAGGTAAAAACTATTCAACAAAACTAGTTGAGGACAACAAAATAAGAAAATATCTAAATGCAAGGTTACAAAAAGCTAGTATTTCAAAAATCGTGATAGAAAGAACCCTTAAATTAATAACCATTACTATCAACACTGCAAGACCTGGAGTTATTATTGGTAAAGCTGGTTCGGAGGTAGATAAGCTAAAAGAAGAACTTAAAAAATTGACATCCAAAGAAGTTCAAATAAATATTTTTGAAATAAAAAGACCAGAGCTAGATGCAAAATTAGTCGCAGATAGTATTGCGCGTCAAATCGAAGCTAGAATTTCTTTCAGAAGAGCTATAAAAATGGCTATTGCCTCTACTATGAGAATGGGAGCTGAAGGAATAAAAGTTAAAATTTCTGGTAGATTAAACGGCGCAGAAATGGCAAGAAGCGAAATGTATAAAGATGGTAGAATACCATTACATACATTCAGAGCGGACATCGATTATGCACTTTCTGAGGCTCTAACCACATACGGATTAATTGGAATCAAAGTTTGGATTTGTAATGGTGAAGTTTATGGTAAAAGAGATTTATCACCAAATTTTGGGATGAGTAATAGAAAAAATAATTCTGATAAAAGAAAAAGATAATATAAAGTAATTATGTTACAACCTAAGAAGACGAAACATAGAAAACAGCAGAAAGGTAAAATCAAAGGTAATGCCCAAAGAGGTCACCAAATTGCCTTTGGTTCATTCGCAATAAAATCTTTAGAAGAAGGTTTTATTACATCAAGACAAATTGAAGCTGCGCGTATTGCTGTTACTAGATATATGAAAAGGGAAGGTAAAGTATGGATTAGAATTTTTCCTGATAAACCAATGACAGCAAAGCCAGCTGAAGTGAGAATGGGTAAAGGTAAAGGTGCCCTTGATCATTGGGTTGCTGTCATCAGACCTGGAAGGGTGCTTTTTGAAGCTGATGGTGTTCCCTACGATGTAGCAAAAGAGGCACTTAGGTTGGCATCTCAAAAACTACCTTTAAAAACCAAGTTTGTTTTGAGACACGATTTCGTTAACTGAAAAGAATAAAAAGTGAAGAAAAAAGAATTTAATATAAAATTAAATGGTTTGTCTGTTGAAGAGTTAAGAGAATTGCTTTCAACAACTGAGAATAATCTCAATAAATTAATGATGAACCATAGAACAGCTGAATTAGAAAACCCTCTAGAAATAAGATTAGTTAGGCGAAATGTTGCTAGAATTTTAACTGAACTTAAAAAAAGAGAACTCAACAAAGCAGTAATTAATTAGTATGAGAAATTTAAGAAAAGAAAGAATAGGTATTGTTACAAGCTCAAAAATGGACAAGTCCATTGTTGTGATGGTCGAACGAAGAGAAAAACATCCTAAGTATGGAAAATTTGTAAAGAAAAGTTCGTCTTTTGTTGCTCACGATGAAAAAAACGAATGTAGTGAAGGGGATACTGTAAAAATAATGGAGACAAGACCTTTAAGTAAAAGGAAAAATTGGAGATTAATTGAAATTGTTGAAAAAGCTAAATAATTAAAAAATGGTACAACAAGAAAGTAGACTGTTAGTAGCTGACAATAGCGGAGCCAAAGAAGTTCTTGTAATAAGAGTTCTAGGCGGAACAAAAAGAAGATACGCCTCAATTGGTGATCAAGTTGTTGTGACCGTTAAAGAAGCTACTCCTTCAGGTAATGTAAAAAAAGGCCAAGTTTCAAGAGCTGTGGTTGTTAGAACTAGAAAAGAAGTGAGGAGGAACGATGGATCATATATTAGGTTTGATAACAATGCTGTAGTTCTTTTGAGCAGTACCGGAGAAATGAGAGGAACAAGGATTTTCGGTCCAGTTGCAAGAGAACTTAGAGAAAAACAATTTATGAAAATTGTCTCGCTAGCACCTGAAGTACTGTAAATTATATATTATGCAAAAGAAGTTTAAAATTAAAAAAGGTGACACTGTGCAGGTTGTTGCTGGAGCCTCAAAGGGTCAGCAAGGAGTTATACTTGACGTCGACTATAAAAAAGAAAGAGTTTTTATTGAGGGTCTTTCTATTGTGAATAAAAAACATGTAAAACCGCAAACTGATAAAGCAAACCCTGATGGAGGGATTATTGATGTAGATAGAAGTATTCATGTATCTAACGTAGTGTTAATGTATGATGGGAAAACTACTAAAGTGGGTAGAAAAATTAATGAAGAGGGTAAACTAGTAAGATTTGCAAAAAAAACTGGAGAGGAGATTAACTAATGAGCTACACACCAAGATTAAAAGAAAAGTACATGAATGAAATCATTCCTGTATTGAAAGGAAAATTTAATTACAGTTCAGTAATGGAAGTTCCTAAGGTTGATAAAATTGTCATAAGCCAAGGTGTTGGAGAAGCTGTTTCCGACCGTAAATTAATTGAAAACGCTGTAAACGATCTTTCTGCAATTGCTGGTCAAAAGGCCCTTATTGTAAACTCTAAAAAGGATGTTTCAAATTTCAAACTAAGAAAAGGTATGCCAATTGGAACTAAAGTTACTCTAAGACGTGAGAGAATGTATGAATTTTTAGATCGACTAATTTCAGTTTCTCTTCCAAGGACAAGAGATTTTAGAGGTGTTAAATCTAAGGGAGACGGAAGAGGGAATTTTACTATAGGTATTAAGGAAAATATAATTTTCCCAGAGTTAGATATTGATAAGGTTAAGAAAATATTAGGTATGGATATAACCATAGTGACAACTGCTAATACAACAGAAGAAGGTAAAGCATTGTTAGAAGAATTTGGTTTTCCATTTGTTAAAAATAATTGAATAAATAAGTAGTTATGGCTAAAGAATCAATGAAAGCAAAAGAGCTCAAGAGAGCTAAGCTTGCAGCCCATTATGATCAAAAAAGAGCACAACTAAGAAAAGCTCAAAGTGAGGGAGATTGGGATGCAATGTATAATCTTCAGAAACTTCCTAAAAATTCTATGGGTATTAGAAAGCATAATAGATGCCAAATAACAGGGAGACCTAGAGGATACATGAGACAATTTGGTATTTCTAGAGTAACATTCAGAGAAATGGCTGTTGCAGGCAAAATACCCGGAATAACAAAAGCCAGTTGGTAGAATAAATTAAATTAGAAATAATGGTAACAGACCCTATATCAGATTATTTAACAAGATTAAGAAACGCAATTAGTGCCAAACATAAAGTTGTACAAATTCCTGCATCTAATATTAAGGAAGAAATTACGAAAATATTGTTGGAGCAAGGTTTTATTCTCAACTACAAATTAATTGAGGATAATAAGCAAAACACTATAAAAATTGCACTTAAGTATAATAGCACAACAAAAGAACCTGCAATAAGAAATTTAATTAGGATAAGTAAACCTGGTCTTCGAAAATATTCTGGTGTAGATTCAATGCCAAGAGTTTTAAATGGACTAGGAGTTGCAATTGTATCAACTTCAAAAGGTTTAGTTACAGACAAAGATGCAAGAAAACAAAATGTAGGAGGAGAAGTCCTTTGTTACGTTGATTAAAAAATAGATATATGTCAAGAATAGGAAATGCGCCGATAAATATCCCAGAAGGAGTAGAAGTAAACATTTCGAAAGATAATGTTGTTTCTGTCAAGGGTAAGCTAGGGGAACTTTCAGAAAAAGTCAATTTATCAATTAATGTGAAGATTGAGAATGGTGAAGTTAGACTCAGTAGACCAAATGATAGTAAGCAGCTAAGGTCTATGCACGGTCTTTATCGTTCTTTAATCAATAATATGGTTAAAGGTGTCTCATCAGGATATGTCATTGAACAAGAATTAGTAGGTGTTGGTTATAGGGCTAAATCTCAGGGTCAAAATCTTGAACTGTCTTTGGGTTTTTCACATCCAATAATTTTTCAGCTTCCTGAACAAGTCAAAGTTACAGCTGTTACAGAAAAAGGTAAAAATCCAACTATTAAACTGGAATCATTTGATAAACAACTGATAGGCCAGGTTGCTGCTAAAATCAGATCTTTTAGAAAACCTGAACCTTACAAAGGAAAAGGTATTTTATTTAAAGGTGAGGTAATTAGAAGAAAAGCTGGAAAAACTGCTGCAAAATAATTTAATACTTAATATTATGAGTAATACAAAATTAAAAAGAAGAGTAAGAATCAAAAAGCGAATCCGTAAGAATGTATCTGGTACAGAACTTAGACCAAGGCTTACAGTATTTAGAAGTAACAAGCAGATATATGCCCAACTTATAGATGATAAAAAGGGAGTAACATTGGCTTCTTCTACTTCTTTAAATGAAAAAGATACGCAAAATATTAATAAGATTGACCAAGCAAAATATGTAGGTAAACAAATTGCTGAAAAAGCTGCAAAGGCAGGTATTTCTGAAGTAGTTTTTGATAGGAATGGTTATTTGTTTCATGGAAGAGTTAAGGCTTTAGCAGATTCTGCTAGAGAAAGTGGTTTAAAATTTTAAAGAAAAAAAAATGATTGGATCAGACAAATCAGTAAGAGCAACAGACATCGAGCTAAAAGATAGATTAGTTGCAATTAATAGAGTTACCAAAGTAACTAAGGGTGGAAGACATTTTAGCTTTTCAGCAATTGTTGTTGTTGGGGATGAAAAAAGTGTAGTTGGACATGGTCTTGGTAAGGCCAATGAAGTAACAGAAGCAATTTCAAAGGCCGTAGAAGAAGCGAAAAAAAACTTAATGAGAGTTTCTATTGTAAATGAAACCTTACCTCATGCAATAAAGTCTAAATACTCTGGAGCACAAGTTTTCATTAAGCCGGCATCAGCTGGTACGGGAGTAATTGCTGGTGGAGCGATGCGAGCAGTTTTGGAAAGCGCTGGAATCAAAAATGTACTTGCCAAGTCTCAAGGGTCCTCAAATCCACATAATGTTGTCAAAGCAACAATAAAGGCACTTTCTTCTCTCAGAGATGCCAATTCTATTGCATATCAGAGGGGAATCAGTCTGGAAAAAGTATTTAACGGATAATATACATTACAATGGAAAAAATTAAGGTTACTCAGATTAAAAGCGCTATAAATAGACCAAGTAGGCAAAAGCTAACCCTTCAGTCTCTTGGTTTAGGAAAAATTAATAGAACAGTTGAGCATGATGCTACGCCACAAATTTTAGGAATGATCAAGAAGGTTGAGCATTTAGTAAAAATAGAAAATAATTAAGAAATCTAATAACTATGAAATTACACACCTTAAAACCAGCAGAAGGATCAACGAAATCTAAGAAGAGAGTTGGCAGAGGTCAGGGATCTGGAAAAGGCGGCACCTCTACAAGAGGTCATAAAGGAGCTAAGTCAAGATCCGGATACAAAAGTAAGATAGGATTTGAAGGGGGTCAGATGCCATTGCAGAGAAGAGTACCAAAGTTTGGTTTTAAAAACATCAATAGGGTTGAGTATAAAGGAATTAATTTAGATACTATTCAATCTCTAATTGACCGAATCAAACCTAAGTCAATTAATATCGAAATACTCGTAGAAAATGGTCTAGCAAACAAAAAAGACTTAATTAAAATTTTGGGCCGTGGTGAACTTAAGTCTAAGATTGACATAAAGGCTCATGGTTTTTCTGCTAAAGCTAAAGCAATAATTGAAGAACTAGGCGGAAAAGTAGAGATTGTTTTAAATAACAAATCAAAATCTGAATGAAAAACTTGATAAAAACCATAAAAGAAATTTGGGCTGTTGATGAGCTTAAAAAACGTATAATTTATACGCTTACATTGATTTTGGTTTATAGAATAGGTTCATATATTGTTCTGCCAGGAATAGATGCAGATAAATTAGCGTCCGCGTCAGGTTCCGACAACAGCATACTTAATCTTATTAATATGTTCGCTGGTGGTGCATTTTCTAGAGCTTCCATTATGGCTCTTGGAATAATGCCCTATATATCTGCGTCTATTGTTATGCAGTTATTAGGAATGGCTGTCCCTACTTTTCAAAGGCTGCAAAGGGAAGGTGAAAGTGGTCGAAAGAAAATCAATCAATATACGAGGTTATTAACAATAGCAATTTGTCTCTTTCAAGCTCCTAGCTATATGGGCGCTTATGTTCCTGCCGAAGCAAGAATTAATGATACTTTTTTGTGGTGGTTTCAAGCTACAGCAATACTAACAGCAGGCACAATGTTTGTAACGTGGTTAGGGGAAAGAATTACTGACAGAGGAATTGGGAATGGAATTTCTTTAATTATTACAATCGGAATAATTGCCGGTCTACCTGGAGCTTTTTTCCAAGAGCTTGGTGCGAAAATTTATGATGGCGGTTTAGTTGTCCTTTTAGTTGAGTTAGTAGTATTATTACTTGTAATATTAATTACAATATTATTAGTTCAAGGAACTAGAAGAATACCAGTGCATACTGCTAAGAGAGTAATTGGTCGAGGAAGTAAGCAAGCCTTAGCAGGTGGACAAAGAAGTTACATCCCACTAAAAATAAATCAAGCAGGAGTTATGCCAATCATATTTGCACAGGCCTTGATGTTTTTGCCTTCATTAATCTTTCAAAATAGCTCATTTGGTGCAACTTTTTCAAATGTACAGGGATTTTGGTACAACGCAGTGTTTTTTATTATGATAGTAATTTTCACTTATTTTTACACAGCCATAATGATGAATCCAAATCAAATGGCTGATGAACTTAAAAGAAATGGCTCATTTATTCCGGGTGTCAAACCTGGCAAAAAAACTGCTGATTTCATTGAAGGTTTAATATCAAGGTTAGTTTTTCCTGGATCTATCTTCCTTGGTATAATTGCAATACTACCTGCTTTTGCTATGAATTTTGGTGTTCAACAAGGTTTCGCTTATTTCTTTGGTGGAACATCTCTGTTGATCATGGTTGGTGTCGTTTTAGATACTTTACAACAAATTGAAAGTCACCTTTTAAATAGACATTATGATGGTCTTATTAAGGGTGGAAGAATTAAGGGAAGATCCTCGTCGTCAGCTGTGACAATGAGCCAAGCCCTTTAATTATTTCTTTTCTATGATTTTTTATAAAACTGGAGAAGAAATTGAACTTATTAGAAAAAGTTCTTTACTTGTTGGTAAAACTTTAGCAGAATTAGCTAAAATTATAAAACCTGGTGTAACAACACTTGACCTAGATAGACTCGCAGAAGAGTTCATAAGAGATCATGGTGCTAAGCCTGGCTTTCTTGGATATAATGGCTTTCCAAATTCGCTGTGTACATCTGTAAATGAAGCAGTAGTTCATGGTATTCCTAATGCTAATCCACTAAAAAATGGAGACATTGTCTCTGTAGATTGTGGAGTATTAATGGATGAATTTTATGGAGATTCAGCTTATACTTTTGAAGTCGGAGACGTATCGCCAGAGGTTAAGAAACTTTTAGAAGTGACAAAGCAATGCTTAACTCTCGGAATCGAACAAATGAAGTCTGGAAACAGGATTGGAGATATAGGTTACTCAATACAAAAACATGCTGAAAATCATGAGTTCAGTGTTGTAAGAGAGTTGGTAGGTCATGGTTTAGGTAGGGGTCTTCACGAAAAACCTGAAGTTCCTAATTATGGGAAAAAGGGACGTGGTCATAAAATGAAACCAGGAATAGTTTTAGCTATAGAGCCAATGATAAATCTTGGGAAAAAAGAGGTTTCCCAGCTTTCTGATGGATGGACTATCGTTACAAAAGATGGTTTTCCCTCAGCTCATTATGAGCACGATGTAGCAATTTTAAAGGATGGTAGCCCTGAAGTTTTATCTTCATTTGAAGAAATTGAAAAGGTATTAAATAATAAAAGTCAAAAACAAGATGGCTAAACAAACATCTATAGAGCAGGATGGTACGATTACTGAAGCATTGTCAAATGCAATGTTTAGAGTCGAACTTGAAAATGGACATGTAATTACAGCACATATCTCAGGAAAAATGAGAATGCACTATATAAGAATACTTCCAGGAGATAAAGTAAAAGTAGAAATGTCACCTTATGACTTGACCAAAGGAAGAATTACCTTTAGATACAAATAATAAAAAAATGAAAGTAAGAGCATCTATAAAAAAAAGATCTGCAGATTGTAAAATCGTAAGACGTAAAGGAAGATTGTATGTAATCAATAAAAAGAACCCTAAGTTCAAACAAAGACAAGGATAATATTATGGCAAGAATATCAGGAATAGATTTACCGAAAAATAAAAGAGGTGTTATAGGACTAACTTATATCTATGGCATTGGAAGAAGTACTGCACAAAAAATTTTAGCTGAAGCTAATGTTGATCAGAACATTAAAGTTCAAGATTGGAATGACGAGCAGTTAGGTAAAATCAGAAAAATTATAAGCGAATCTTACAAAGTTGAAGGTTCTCTTAGATCAGAAGTTCAATTAAACATTAAAAGATTAATGGATATTGGATCTCAAAGAGGAATCAGACATAGATCAGGTCTACCCCTCAGAGGTCAAAGGACAAAAAATAATTCTAGAACTAGAAAAGGTAAAAGAAAAACTGTTGCTAATAAGAAAAAAGCAACTAAATAATTAAAGTTATAATCTTATGGCTAAACAAACTAAAAAGAAAAAAAACGTACAAATTAGTCCTGTTGGAGAGGCGCATATACAGGCCTCTTTTAACAATATAATAATTTCTTTATGTAATGAAAAAGGTCAGGTGATATCTTGGTCTTCAGCAGGTAAAATGGGGTTTAGAGGTTCTAAGAAAAACACTCCTTATGCAGCACAAATTGCGGCAGAAGATTGTTCTAAAGAAGCTTATGAATTCGGATTAAGAAAAGTAAAAGTTTTCGTCAAGGGGCCAGGTGCAGGTAGAGAATCTGCAATAAGAGGAATCCATAATAATGGAATTGAGGTTACTGAAATAGTAGACGTAACTCCTATTCCCCACAATGGATGTAGGCCTCCTAAAAGAAGAAGAGTATAAAATAAAATATAAATCAGAAAAGTTTATCATCGGAGGATATTGACCTTAATTCATGAAATGCTTTTCAAAAAAACAGTAAAATGGCAAGATACAATGGTCCAAAATCAAAAATAGCAAGAAAGTTCAGAGAACCTATCTTTGGTCCTGACAAGTCGCTTGAAAAGAAAAATTATCCACCTGGAATGCATGGTCCTAATAAAAGGAGAATGAAAAGATCTGAATATGCAGTTCAGTTGGCCGAAAAGCAAAAAGCTAAGTATACTTATGGTATTCTAGAGAAACAATTTTCCAATATGTTTAAAAAAGCTTCCTCAAAATCTGGAATTACAGGTGAAATACTCCTCCAGTTATGTGAGCTTAGATTAGATAATGTTGTTTTTAGATTAGGTATATCACCAACCAGAAGGGGTTCAAGACAACTTGTAACCCATAGACATATAACAGTTAATGGTAAAATTGTTAATATTCCTTCATATTCTTTAAAAGTTGGAGATGTAGTTGGTGTAAGAGAAAAATCAAAATCTTTATTAATTATTACTCAGTCACTCAGCTCTGATAGTAATAGACCTGAATGGTTGCTTTGGGATAGTTCTTCTATTTCCGGAGAAGTAAAAATTATACCAGACAGAGAACAGATAGCTGAAAATATCAAAGAACAATTAATTGTAGAACTTTACTCTAAATAATAAAGAGTATATAAAAAAATATATAATGGCAATTTTAGATTTCCAAAAACCAGAAAAAGTAATTATGTTGGACTCTTCTGACTATAAAGGTCAGTTTGAGTTTAGACCACTTGAACCAGGATACGGTATAACAGTTGGTAATGCGTTAAGAAGAATACTGTTAAACTCAATAGAGGGCTTTGCAATCACTTCTGTTAAAATAGAAGGAGTAGATCATGAGTTCTCAACAATAAAAGGAGTTGTTGAAGATGTTACTGAACTTGTGTTGAATTTGAAACAAGTTAGGTTCAAAAGACAGATTGAGGACTCAGATTTAGAGGAAGTAAATGTGACTATCTCAGGACAAGATTCATTTACTGCAGGTGATATAGGTAAATTTACATCATCTTTTCAGGTACTAAATACAGATCATATTATTTGTAATATGAACAAGTCTGTAAAATTAAGTTTAGTACTTACCATTTCTAAGGGAAGAGGATATGTTCCAGCAGAAGAAAATAAAACTGAAAATGCAGCAGTAGGAACAATTTTCACTGATTCTATCTTTACCCCTATTAGAAATGTTAAATATACAATTGAAAATTTTAGAGTAGAACAAAAAACAGACTATGAAAAACTGATTTTTGATATTGATACTGATGGCTCAATACACCCTAAAGAAGCATTGAAAGAGGCAGCGAGAATTTTAATTCATCATTTTATGTTATTTTCTGATGAGAAAATTACCCTTGACGAAGATGAAAAATCAGAATCGGAGGAATTTGATGAAACTTCTTTACATATGCGACAATTACTAAAAACAAGACTTGTTGATATGGACCTTTCTGTCAGAGCATTAAATTGTCTTAAGGCTGCTGATGTTGAGACTTTAGGGGAATTAGTAGCATACAATAAAAACGATTTATTAAAATTCAGAAACTTCGGAAAAAAATCTCTTACAGAATTGGATGACCTCATAGAGTCAAAAGGTCTTTCATTCGGTATGGACGTTTCAAGATATAAATTAGATAGAGATTAATAATTTTTCTACTTTTTTAAATAATTATAGGATATGAGACATGGAAAGAAAATAAATCATTTGAGCAGAAAAACAGCACATAGAGGTGCAATGCTTGCCAATATGGCCTGCTCATTGATAGAGCATAAACGAATAAATACAACATTAGCTAAAGCAAAAGCTCTTAGAAAGTATGTAGAACCTTTAATAACAAAATCTAAAGAGGATACAACTCACAATAGAAGAGTAGTTTTTAGCTATTTAAAAAGTAAGGAAGCATCCTCAACACTTTTCAGAGATGTTGCGCCAAAGGTCAACGATAGACCTGGTGGATATACAAGAATAATTAAATTAAATAATCGACTTGGAGATAATGCTGAAATGGCAATGATTGAGTTGGTAGATTTTAATGAATTACTAACAAAAGACCAGGCGAAGAAGAAGAAAACAAGAAGAAGAGGCTCAGGAAAAAAGTCTACAGCTACAAAGTCTAGCAACAGTAATCCAAAAAGTGATAGTATTGAAGACGCTGTTATTGTTGATGAAACTGAAAAAATTAGTTCAGAGGAGATCAAAAATGAAGACGATAAAAAAAATCCTGTTAATGATGATTCGACTTCTGAACCAGAAAAAGATGATAATAACAATTAATGAACTTTAATGTTTTTTTATAAATTAATAAGGGTGGTTAATAACTACCCTTTTTTTTTGCCTAAAAAAATTAGAACAATATAATCTAAAAATTAATTTTGTAGGATGAATTCAAACGAAAACAAAGCAACACTGTTACTTTCTGATGGGACAATTTTTTACGGAAAGCCATGCGGTAAGATTGGAACAACAACTGGTGAAATTGCCTTCAATACAGGCATGACAGGTTATCAAGAAATTTTTACAGATCCCTCTTATTATGGTCAGCTATTGACCATGGCTAATTCGCATATTGGAAATTACGGCACAAACGAGTTAGAAATAGAGTCTAATAATGTGCAGATTAATGGTTTAATTGTTAAAAAATTTGCACATCATTTTTCTAGATACGGTGATCAAAATCAGTTACTAAATAATTTTTTACTTAAAGATAATATTGTTGGTATTAAGGACATTGACACCAGGGAGTTAATAAGACATGTTAGAGAGAATGGAGCCCAAAATGCAATTATTTCTTCAGAAAATAAATCTATTGACGATCTAAAAAAAATACTTAAGGATGCCCCTAATATGAAAGGGCTTGAATTAGCTTCAAAGGTATCAACTAAAAGTATTTATGAAGTTGGTACAGGAGATTTAAGAATAGCATTGATTGATTTTGGAGTCAAAAAAAATATAATTAGGTGTTTAAAAGAAAGAAATTGTACGGTAAAAGTATTTCCTTATAATGTATCATTTAAAGAAATTAGTGAATATCAACCAAATGGTATTATGCTTTCAAATGGTCCTGGTGATCCTGAGCCACTTAAAGATTCAATAGAATTAGTAAAACAATTAGTTGAAGAAAACTTTCCAATTTTTGGTATATGCTTAGGACACCAAATTCTTGCGCTTTCTCAAGGGTTAAGTACTGAGAAAATGTACAATGGTCATAGGGGTATTAATCATCCAGTAAAAAATTTACTTACTAATAAGTGTGAAGTTACTTCTCAAAATCATGGTTTTGTCGTGAAAAGAGAGGATGTCGAAAAAAATAAAAATATAACTTTAACACATGTACACTTAAATGATCATACTGTCGCAGGAATTTCTATCAATGGTAAAAAAGCTTTCTCAGTACAATATCATCCTGAATCTTCACCTGGTCCTAATGATTCTAGGTATTTATTTGATCAATTTATAGAAATTGTTTCTGAAACAAAATTAGAAATTCAAAAGGTATTATAATGGGAGTTATTGAACATATTCATTCAAGACAAATTTTAGATTCAAGAGGTAATCCAACAATTGAAGTGGATGTTTCCACATCCAGCGGAGGGTTTGGTAGAGCTGCAGTTCCATCTGGCGCATCGACAGGAATTCACGAAGCTGTCGAACTAAGGGACGGTAATAAAAAAGTATATCTTGGAAAAGGGGTTATGAATGCTGTTAACAATGTAAACTTAACAATAGCTAATGAACTGACAGGCCTTTCAATTTTTGAGCAGTCAGAGATCGATAACATTATGATTAAAATGGATGGTACTGAAAATAAATCCAATCTAGGGGCAAATGCCATACTAGGCGTATCCTTAGCTTGTGCTAAGGCAGCTGCCTCAGAAATAGGTAGACCATTATATAGTTATTTGGGAGGGGTTAAGTCTAACACTTTACCAGTTCCAATGATGAATATTTTAAATGGAGGTTCTCATGCTGATAATAAAATAGATATACAGGAGTTTATGGTTATGCCATTTGGTGCAAAATCATTTAGTCATGCATTACAAATGGGAACTGAGGTATTCCATCATCTCAAAAATGTTTTGAAGGCAAAAGGAATGTCTACGAACGTAGGAGATGAAGGTGGATTTGCTCCCGCTTTAGGGTCTAACGTTGAAGGAATAGAAGCTGTGTTACAAGCAATCGAAGCAGCAGGATATAGGCCTGGAGAAGATATTTGGATTGCTTTAGATGCAGCTGCTTCTGAGTTTTACTCTGAAGACAGTAAAAAATATACATTTGAATCTACTGGTGATATTATGGACTCTAATGATATGGTGAGTTTCTGGGAAGAATGGGTGAATAGGTATCCTATAATTTCTATTGAGGATGGTTTGGCTGAAGATGATTGGGATGGCTGGAAATCATTAACTAATGCACTCGGTAACAAATGCCAACTTGTTGGAGACGATTTATTTGTTACAAATACAAAAAGGTTAGAAAGAGGAATTAAGGAGAATATTGCAAATTCGATATTAATTAAAGTAAATCAGATAGGTTCTCTTTCAGAAACAATTAAGGCAGTTTCATTGGCAGATCAAAATGGTTTTACATCTGTAATGAGTCATAGGAGTGGAGAGACTGAAGATAACACTATTGCCGATTTGGCTGTTGCGCTAAATACGGGTCAAATTAAAACTGGTTCTGCTTCAAGATCAGATAGAATGGCTAAGTATAATCAACTGTTGAGAATTGAAGAACAACTTGGGAATTCATCATATTATCCGGAAAAAAATTTTAAATTTTTGAAAGTGTAGTTAATGGGTAAAAGAAA
>MDTC01204000.1_pt1 | contig 18834 bp, 13 predicted proteins | sample 811181 | NCBI WGS metagenome assembly MDTC01 (sample SAMN05326644, study PRJNA326480) | marine metagenome | isolation source: seawater | place: Pacific Ocean: North | collected 2011
AGTAAGCCCGGCTTTTATAAATGATTCATATACTTTATCCACTGCGGCTGGACGAGAGCCCAATGGATTTTGTCGGGGTGTGACAGGTTTATCAGTAGTCACCCCTTCTTCTTTTGGAGACATTGCTTTCGGACGCCTACCGTCTAACTGAGATGCACTTGCTTCGGGTAGGTCCGATCCTTTTTCGTGATTTCTTTGACTGATTTTTTCCATCAAATTTTTATAATTTTTTACGTGACCTTTTAAATGTTCTTTCGTAAAGCCTGGTCGAGCTGCGGGTTCCTTTTTTGGTGTTATTTGTTTTAGCAAGGTTTCGGCTTGATCTTGAGTATATTCCTCATTTTTTTCATTTTTGCATCCGGATAAAAGTGTTTGGATATTTTCTACTGTTATGTTTGGATTTGCTTCACGCAGAGCTGTGACTAATCCCTGGGCTTTTTCGGAGTGAACCTGGCATGGGGTAGTTAACCTCCATGGTTTTGATTGACCCTCTTTATTTTCGCTTGCAGCTTTAAACCCCATGGCTAGGTTTTGGATTTGTGCTGGGCTGAGCGTGCCTTCCTTTGCTAGATCTACAGTACTCATTGTATCTGGAGTAAAACTTTTGATGTCACCTGTCTGATTGACTATGTAGGTGCATGTGTTATTTTTTTCTGATTCTTGATCACTTGAATTCGGAAATGTCACCTTAACGGAATACAGTGACTCTGCTAGTGAGGTGTTATGTTCGAGTGAAATTTCTGCAATAAATTCGTTTTTTGTTTTTGTTTTTTCGACGGTGGGCTCTGATTGATCAGCGGTTAGTCTTTCTATAGTGATATTTTCACGGGCTATTGTCCCAGTTTTTGGGCTTGAAGATGTTGATTTAGGGTTGTTCTTTTCTAGGTTGCTATTAAGTTTTTTTACAACAGTTGTTTTGATTTTTTCTTCTTCTTGTTCTTCTTCTTGCTTTTTCTTTTTCTTTTTCTCCTCCTCCTCCTTCTCCTTCTCCTCCTCCTTCTGCATATTCTGTCGCTCTTCTTCTTCTGCTTTCTTGAGAGCTTCTTCGTCTACTTTCCTGCGTTCTTCTTCTGTGTCGACAGTTGTTTGTTTGCCGGCGACTTCGTCTTGATTTGGGCCATTTTCACCATCTTTAGGTTTATACCTAGGCGAAGTCATCTCGATTACAGGTGCTGTTTCATTTATTGAATCTTCTGGAGGCATGATTATCTCTATGTGTTGTTCGTGTATGGGGTCAATTTACCAGACTATTCTTAAACAAATATTAGGATATGCTTAAGGGGCGCTTAAAATTGTTGATTTTTTTAACAATTTATGAGTAATGCGTCTAAATTGAGAAATGCCAGGGGTGTTGGCTTAGACTATGTTTGCTTTAGCATAGTATGAGATCAGTAAGGATAATCAGCATTGATATTAGTGATTCATTGTATGGGGGTAGAGGGTCTATTCATTGAATCACTTCCGTCTCACCTGCGTGACCCCTTTAAGGTGTTGAATAGCATTCATTAGCTGCTGAGGCTCTGTTGGTGCTTTCACGGAAACAGAAAGCTGAATGTAAGCTGTGTCCGTGATTGTGTCCACATGTGACTGCATGCCAATTAAATGACACTGGTGTTTGGACATCACGTTGGTGATATCGCGCAGTAGCTCAGCGCGGTCTACGGCTTCAATGTTGAGTCCCAATAGATAGTCATTGAGTGCTTGAGGGCGCCATTGAACAGGAGTTAATCGTTCAGGTTGTTTTTTTAAGGCGTATTGAACATTACCGCAGTTGACTTTATGGATGCTGATGCCTCGACCTTTGGTGATGTAACCAATGATCTCATCACCTGGAATCGGCTTGCAGCAACGAGCCAGTGTGGTAAGCGTGTCATCAACGCCTTCGATGCTGCCTTTAGATTTAACCGGTGAGTGTGATTCTTGAATGCTGGTGGGAAGTGGGGGAGCTTCGGTATCTTCTATCTCCTCAGTTAGAGCTTGCAAATGCTGTATGACCGTGCTTACTTGTATATCGCCAGAGCCTATGTGCATCAGTAGTTCGTCGGTAGTTTGATAGCGAAAGTCATCCAGTACTTGATCTAGTGACTGTTTGGCAAGTTGGTGCTTTTTGCGTGCTTTATCCCACAGCTCGGATCCCATTTCCAGATGCCTAGCTGCATCTTGGCGGCGAAACCAGGCTTTAATTTTTTGTCGTGCCTGTTGTGTTGTGATATACCCAGTATGCGGGCTGAGCCAATCCAGGCTCGGTTGATCGACTTTTCCGGTTTTTATTTCGACACGATCGCCGGTTTTAAGAGCTTGTGTTAGCTGCTCAAGCTTGCCATTAATGACGGCTCCTTTGCAGCGGTTACCCACCTCGGTGTGTATGTAGTAGGCAAAGTCTAATGGCGTAGCGCCCACCGGAAGATCATAGACATCACCTTGAGGGGTAAACACATAAATGCGATCCTCAAATAAGCGGGTATATTCTTCAGTGTGTTGAGTAGGTTTATCATCTGACAAGGCTTTTTGCCAATCAATGATTTGTCGTAACGTGGCAATCTTGTCTTCATAGGTGGCTTTTCCTGATGAGCCTTCTTTATATTTCCAGTGAGCCGCAACACCCAGTTCAGCGGATTCATGCATGTCGTGTGTGCGAATCTGAATTTCGACATTTAACGTTTCATGAAAAATGACCGCTGTGTGGATGGATTGGTAGCCATTGGGTTTAGGTTGTGAAATATAGTCGTCAAATTCTTCTTTAATCGGTGGCCATTGTGCATGAATAATACCCAGTGTGGTGTAGCAGTCTTTGATTTCCGGGACTAAAATACGAAGTGCACTGGCATCGTAAATTTGATCAAACGGCACCTGTTTACGTTGAATTTTTTTGTGGATACTGTAGATGTGCTTTGATCGACCTGATACATCAACATCGGTAATACCTGCATCGTTTAACAGGCTGATGAGCGTAGCTTTCATTTCATTGATGAAATGATCACGTTCCATGCGTCGTAGTTTCAGTGATTTTGATAGCTGGCTATATGTTTCAGGTTCTAGGTAGCGAAAAGCAAAGTCTTCCAGTTGCCATTTTAGTTGGCCCATGCCCAATCGATTCGCTAAGGGTGCGTAAAGATCCATGGTGTGTCGAGCGAGTGCTCTTCTTTCTTGTTCAGGTGCTAATTTGATGCGCTGTAAGTCAACAATCTGCTTAGCCAGCTTGAGTAATACAATTCGTGCATCATCAATGATGGCTAGCATCATTTTTCGTAGGTTGTCGATATGCTCAGCGTGATGAGTTGACTTATTAGCATGTAGATTTTCTGCTTCATCGATCTTTTGCACGCCGGATAATAGGTGTGTGACATTGCGATGAAATAGCTCGCTGACAGTTGTCTGATCGGTGGTTCTTTCAGAAACGATAGGAATGATGAGTGCACCGACAATAGTATGGGTATCGCTATTCATGGTGAGTAAAAGATCGGCAATGGCTAAACCTAGCTGGGCGGTAGGATGATCAGTGGGTGTAATGGTATTGTGGCTATCGATGAACTGACATGCTTTGGTCAATAAGTTGTGGTTAAGAGCAGGGTGCTCCTGGATGGTCAGTGATAACCAATCATGGATGTCAGTTGACTGAAAAGAGCGATTAAGTCTTTTGAGGTCCGTCATCTTTTAGTTCCTATCAAACACTGCCATGGCTTCTGTGTGTTGTGTGTGGGGGAACATATCCATCATTCCCGCTTTGGATAAACGATAGTTTAATGAATTTAATGTGGCTGTGTCACGCGCTAATGTTGCAGGGTTACATGAGATGTAGACAATTTTGGAAGGCTGCCAGGTGGATAGGAAAGGTAGGATCTCTTTTGCGCCAGCGCGTGGTGGGTCCAATAAGACTTTGTCATAGTGCTGTTGTATCCATGCGCTGTCAGTATCGGGTTCGAATAAGTTAGCTGTGAAAAAGCGTGTATTCGTCAGCCCGTTTTGATCCGCATTCAAAGCAGCTTGTTGAACAGCGGTGTTATCACCTTCTATCCCAATAACTTGTTGACATTGTGTGGCCATGGGTAAACTAAAATTACCAATACCACAGAAAAGATCTAAAACATGATCTGTCGGAGAGAGTTCAAGATGATAGAGGGCTTGCGTGATCATGGCGCGATTCATACTGGGGTTAACTTGAATGAACTGACTCGGATGGAAATCAAAAGTGAGGTCAAATTCAGGTAGGGTGTATTGCATCAATGGTGAGGTCTCAGAAGGGTGGTGAAGGTGTATGCTATCGGGTCCTTTAGGCTGACAATACAAACGATAATGATGACGTTGTGCAAGATCAGTCAGCTGATCGAGATCTTTTACTGAGAGTGGCTCGAGATGTCTAATAATCAGTGCAGTGGCGCTATCTCCTACGGCAATTTCTATCTGGGGAATACTGCTGCGGGCTTCGAGTTGGTATAAACAGTCGCTGATGTCGGATAATTGTTTACCAACGCTGGGGTGGAGTATCTGACAGGTTTCAAGATTGGCGACAAATCGACCATCACGTTCTCTAAAGCCGACCAAGACTTTGTTTTTTTTGGCGACGTAGCGAATACTAAGACGCGCTTTATGGCGATATCCCCACGTGGACTTGGTGAGTGGCGCAAGCCATTGCGTGGGTTCTGCTTGACCTTGGTGTTTAAGAAGTTCTGCAAGACTATTGTGCTTGTGCTGTATTTGAGCCTGGTGTTGCATGTGTTGTAGGCTGCAACCACCGCATATGCCATAGTGTTGGCAGTCGGGTTGAACACGATCAGGAGATGCGCTCAAGACCTCTACGGTGTTGCCTTCATCAAAACTGCCACGTCGACGCGTATGAGTAAACGTGACACGCTCGCCAGGTAAGGCGTCTCTGACGAAGGTGGTTTTGCCATCAATGTGCGTGATGCCTCGTGCTTCGTGGCTCAAGCGTTCAATGCTAGCGGTGATGGTTGGGCGAGGTGATCGGCTCATGTTATTACCTGTGATTCAAAAACGGCTGTGAATTTTATCGGAAAGATGAAGCTTGGTCTAACATTTGTTATATTACGGTCGAATAGAAAATATTAACCCATTAGGATGGTTATGAATAGGACGTTATTATTTGTTTTTACATCACTTTTTCCATTGTCTATTTCTACGAGTGTTATTGCACAGAGTAGTAATTTTCTAGCGACACCCACCAGCCCCCAGGCTTTTCACTCGGTTGATAGTGAGCCAGCTTCCAATAATCAGTCGTCTTCACCTTCAACTAGTACGAATGACGATCAAGCACCTGCCAGTGAAGGCTCCCCAACCTCTGATGGAGCATCATCATCGACCGATGATGAGGAGCAGATGGCCCGTATCCAAGAGATAGAACAAAAAGCGAAACGTGCTCAACAAACATCAGCACAGTCGGCTACATTTTCCTCTCCCACTGCAGCATCGCCTGTGACGGCAACACCCACCCAATCCTTGCAAGCTCAAATTGTTCGTCTGGGACAAATGACGACTTCCTCTCAGCAACAAATGAGTGATCGGATAACGGCTATGTCCAAACAAAATCAATTATTAGAGCAAAAGATCAATGATGTCATAAAAGTTATTCAACCAATGCAAAAAGTGGTGATGCAAATGGACGCGAAGCCAGCCACTCAATCAGTACCCCAGCCAGTTTCTGTCACTTCGGATCAAACCGCACGATGGTTTCCGTGGTTAGTGTTACTGAGTGTGCTAGTTTTATTACTCGTGGTCGCCAATCTGTACACTTTACGCTTGGTTCGACGGCAGCCCTCAACACCCTCTTCGTTAACAAGTTCTCAAGATGAGCTAGAAGAGGAATATAACTTCATGGCCACTGAGGAAGCAATTCCGGCAAAGCTTGATCTCGTGCGTGCGTACATTGAAATGAATGATTACCAACAAGCTCGAGAGGTTTTGACCGAGATTCTAGCTTGTAAAAATCCGGAATTCATTGCTCAGGCGGAAGTATTATTAACATCGTTATCATCATTAGAAAAAGAGAAGTCAGATGACTAGAAGACGTTATGCCTTATGTATTCGTTATGATGGTGCTCGTTATCATGGTTGGCAGCGTCAAGATACTCCAGATGATTTGATGACGGTTCAACTGATGGTTGAAAGGGCCTTAACGCAGGTGGCACATCATCCCGTATTGATTACTTGTGCTGGTCGTACGGATGCTCGTGTCCATGCAACCGGTCAGATAGTCCATTTTGATACAGATGTTGATCGAACTGACCATGCTTGGGTCTTTGGAGCGAACAGTAATTTACCGCATGACATTTCTGTACTGTGGGCAAAAGAAGTTCCTCTAGACTTCCATGCACGTTTTTCGGCAACCTCCAGGCGTTACCGTTATCTACTCTATAACTACCCGGTGCGCCCAGGTATTTTGAGACATGCTGTGGGTTGGTATCACAACTCTTTAGATGACGAAGCCATGCGACAATCAGCAGCTTGTTTGATCGGCGAACATGATTTTAGTTCTTTTCGTGGGGCTGGATGTCAATCCAAAAGTCCTGTTCGGAAAATGGAAGAGATTAGTATCCGACGTCAGCGCCACATGCTAATCATTGAATTACAAGCTAATGCATTTTTATTACACATGGTACGTAATATCGTTGGGGTGTTGGTGCAAGTAGGTGCCGAACGTCAGCCTGTGGAGTGGGTGTCTTCTGTATTGGAGGCTCGCGATCGTAAAGCGGCAGCTCAAACGATTGCTCCGCATGGTTTGTATTTGGTAAAAGTTGGGTATCCAGACGCATTTGAATTACCAGATGCCCCTATCGGTCCCTTCTTTTTACCAGAGCTTTTGGTATGATCAGTAGTTTTAACAATTCAGCTTTATCATGAGGGGTTGCCAGTGAGTTGGTTTACAAGAATTTTACCTAAAATTTCCACGGTTAAAACGAAGGGTGTGCCCGAGGGTGTCTGGTCAAAGTGTACATCGTGTTTGTCCATGTTGTATGTCTCTGATCTAGACAAAAACCAGCATGTGTGTCCAAAGTGTTCTCACCATGTTCGAATAGGCGCGCGCAAGCGCTTGGGCTATTTTATGGACGCAGGCGCCGTAGAGTTAGCCAAGCATATTCAAGCAGTGGATCATTTGAAGTTTAAAGATACTAAAAAATACCGTGATCGTTTGACAGCGGCGAAAAGATCTTCTCAAGAAGATGAAGCACTCGTAGTGATGGAGGGGAAAGTGCAGGGTATTCCACTGGTAGCTTGCGCGTTTGATTTTGGTTTTATTGGCGGCACCATGAGTAGTGCTGTGGGAGATCGTTTTGTGATTGCCGCACAAGCTGCGATGCAAGCCAAGGTTCCATTGGTATGCTTTGCAACGAGTGGTGGTGCGCGTATGCAAGAGGGTGTTTTTTCATTATTCCAAATGGCAAAAACCTCAGCGGTACTTGCAAAGCTATCTGAAGCCTCACTGCCCTTTATTTCAGTACTATGTGACCCTACCATGGGTGGTGTTTCTGCTAGTTTGGCAACTCTGGGAGATGTCATTATTGCGGAACCTAAAGCTCTCATTGGTTTTTCTGGCCCGCGCGTCATTCAGCAAACCATTCGCGAAGAATTACCAGAGGGGTTTCAGCGCAGTGAATTCCTCTTATCTCATGGTGCTGTTGATATGATTGTTGATCGTCGTCATATGCGGACACGAATAGCTGGACTGTTGGCTGCTTTTTTACATTTACCAGCACCCGATATCAACCCGACTAATAACCGTATGCTGGATTTATTGGCTGCTGAGTAGACACCATCGTGAATACCTTACAGTCATGGTCCGATTATATCATGCAGTTGCATGATAAGCGCATTGATCTCTCTTTAGATCGTATTCTACCTGTGGCTCATCAAATGGATGTATTAGCCTTCCAGTGCCCTGTGATTACAGTAGCAGGCACCAATGGTAAGGGTTCGTGTATCACAACACTCGAGTCAATTTACTCGACAGCTGGTTACCGAGTAGGGTGTTATACGTCACCTGAGCTTACCCACTTCTGCGAGCGTATTCGTCTTAGTCAGCAGATGGTTGATGAGTCAAAACTACTACAGGCTTTTGAGCAGGTTGAGACTTCTCGTGGTGAGATAACGCTGAGTTTTTTTGAGTTTACTACATTAGCCGCATTGTTGATTTTTAAGCATGCATCCTTGGATATTTTGCTGTTAGAGGTCGGTTTAGGGGGGCGATTAGATACGGTCAATATCATTGATGCCACTGTTGCGGTAATCACCTCGATTGGCTTGGACCACACTGAGTTCTTAGGTCATGATCGGTATACGATTGCGCGTGAAAAATCCGGTATTATGCGCCAAGATCGACCTGTCATTTGTGGTGATCAAGACCCTCCAGAGTCTATTCAAGAAGTAGCCAATAAAACCGGTGCTCATTTGCTGCAAATCCATAAGCAATTTAACTACCTAGTTAATCATTCAAAGAAAACCTGGACTTGGTCTTCTTCTAATAAGGAGTATGATAATTTACCTGTTCCATCTGTGCGATGTGATAATGCGGCTTGTGCGATACAGGCCATTGAGTCTTTGCAGTCAAGGCTACCGGTGACCTATCCATCTATTATTTCTGGTTTGCGATCTGTGTCTCTACCGGGCCGATTCGAGCAACAGTTCTTCAAGCAGGTGCCGGTTATTCTGGATGTGGCGCATAACCCTGATGCAGTACGCGCCTTGCTGGATAACGTAAAAGGCCTAGCTCAGTTTGATCAAATACGCGCAGTCTTTACTTGTGCTGCTAATAAAGCTATTGCTGGCATGGTAACGTCATTCAAATCTTATGTGACGCATTGGTATATTGCGCCACTATTTCCAGATTATTTGCCTGGACGTCACATGATCAGTACTTCAATTGAAAAAATAACCAGTGTGTTTGATCAATTGCATTGCCAATATACTTGTTCTGATTCAGTTGAAATGGCTTTTAAACTCGCTCACAATGATTGTCAGTTACAGCAAGATCAGCTTGTGTTGGTCTTTGGTTCATTTAAAACCGTTGCTGCAGTAAAACGTGCAGTCAGTTTTGATAAGGATGATAAAATATGCCTTCTGTCATGATGCAACGCCTATTGGGTGCGGTCAGTGTCATTGTCATTGTTTCAGTAGCAGCCCCTTTTGTCTGGCGTGCTTCAGATTCTGGCTTGCCTCCCGAGCCGCTTGTCATTCAGTGGCCAAAGTCTGTCAGTGGTCATAAGGAGAAACAAGATGCAGTGTCTGTCAAAGATATCATCATTCAATCCACTACAGACGCATCTGTTGTTGAAAATACTAAGTCTGCACCAGTGATCACAGAAGGTGGTGGGTTGGTTCATTCTACACAGCCTAAAAAAGATCAAAGCGCTTCGCCAGCATGGATTATCCAGCTGGCGACATTTAAACAATTAGCGAATGCTAAGCGTTTAGTGTCTAAATTACAGTCCAAGGGGTATGCAGCTTATTTTCGACAAGAGGATTTGGCTAAAGGTGGTCAATTAGTCCGTGTTTATGTAGGACCTATTCAACACCGTGAAGATGGCAATCAGTTACTTAGTCAGCTACTCACTGAGAACGGTTTGCGTGGGATTATTATGCGAGATAAAAAAGGACAGGGATAATGGATACAGTAACTACCTTTCACTCAACATGGTTTGACGCGGTGCTGTTAGGCGTCATTGCTTTATCAATCATCGTGAGTTTTTTTCGTGGTTTTTTAAGTGAGGTGATTTCTTTTTGTAGCTGGGTTCTAGCATTTTTCATAGCACTAAAGTTTTCTTCAATGTTAGCGCATGGCGTATTTTCCTGGATTCAGTCAGCAGTCGGTGCATATGTTCTATCATTTGTAACTATCGTGGCGCTGGTGTTACTCGTTGGTTGGGTAACGACCAAGCTGCTGAAAGGCATTGCGACGTTGACCGGTCTTGGGATTTTCGATAGGGCTTTAGGTGTGGTGTTTGGTTTTTTTCGTGGCGTATTAGTCACAACATTAATGGTGATGTTGGTGAGTGTTACCACATTCGCGCGCACAGAGTGGTTTACTGATTCAGCAATGAAGGTTGCATTAAAAAAACCCGAGCAATGGATTCAGCGATTTATTCCCGATGATGTGGTCGACGTTTCGCAGTGGGCCGATCACAGAAATAGAACGCTCGACGATAGGCCTTTAAATCACCGTCTAATAACAGAACCAACAGAGTCAGCATAATGTGTGGTGTGATTGGCATATTAGCGCAAACCCGTGTCAATCAGATGTTATATGATGCTTTAACCATAGTGCAGCATCGTGGGCAAGATGCTGCAGGCATCATGACCTGTGATCAGCATCGGATGTATTTACGTAAATCCAATGGTCTTGTTCGTGATGCGATACGCGAGAAGCACATGTTAGCCTTAAAAGGTAATATGGGTATCGGGCATGTGCGTTATCCAACCGCGGGCACTGACAGTGTTTCTGAGGCCCAGCCTTTTTACGTTAACTCACCTTTTGGTTTAGGTGTGGTACACAACGGTAATTTGACGAATACTCAGGCGCTCACAAAAGAATTATCTGAGACCGATCATCGTCATTTGAATACCTGCTCAGACTCAGAAGTGATGTTAAATGTTTTGGCATATGAACTGCAGCAAACCAGTCAATCGTGCTTTAATCCTCAACAGTTGTTTATGGCGATGCGCATGGTCTATGCACGATTAGAGGGTGCTTTTTCCGCTGTGGCGATGATCAATGGGCGTGGTCTAATTGCCTTTCGTGACGCTCAAGGAATTCGTCCCCTGGTGTATGGCCAACGACAAACGGTCACTGGACCTGAGTATATGGTTGCTTCAGAGACAATTGCATTGAATGTTTTAGGCTTTGATTATGTCGATGATATTAAACCCGGTGAAGTGATTTTTTTTGCTATAAATGGCCAGGTTATTCGTCAAAGTTGTGCCGCGATGGTATCTGATCACCCATGTTTATTTGAGTATATCTATTTAGCACGTCCTGATTCGGTCATGCATCGTATTTCTGTGTATCGTGCGCGCCAAAATATGGGCGTGGCGCTCGCAAAGAAAATACAGCAATTAAACTTGCACGAACAGATTGATACTGTTATTCCTGTGCCTGATACATCGAGAAGTGCAGCATTATCGCTAGCGCAACACTTAGGGTTGGAGTATTCAGAGGGGTTCGTCAAGAACCGCTACATTGGTCGGACCTTTATCATGCCTGAGCAGACTGAACGGAGGAATAATGTGCGTCTTAAGCTTAATGCCATGCGCGAGGAGTTTGAGGGGCGTTCTGTATTGTTGGTGGATGACTCTATTGTTCGTGGAACAACCTCTCGTGAGATTGTGCAAATGGCGCGAGATGTTGGCGCAAAAAAAGTATTTTTTGCGTCAGCAGCGCCACCGATTCGTCATCCAAATGTGTACGGTATTGATATGCCCTCTGCTCGAGATCTCATTGCATATGAACGCACGACTGACGAAGTGGCGTCACTTATCGGTGCGGACTGGTTGGTCTATCAAGACCTGCAGGATGTGGTTAATGCTGTCAATGAGGCGGCCAAGTCTCCAACAGACCAGGTGAAGCGGTTTGAAGATGCTGTTTTTACAGGGGATTATTTAACGAGCAGTGTGGGCTTAGAGTATCTCTCACAGCTATCGCATCTCCGTAGTCAGAAAACGTCTGGCAGTGATCATGATAGGTTAGCCTCGGTATATTCTGGAGATGATGACGTACGGATTCAAGATTGATATGCTGCGCTTCTAAAAGCTAATATTGAGACCTCCATAATGCCTCCGACGATTGCTATTGCCCCAATGATGGATTGGACCGACCGTCATTATCGTGTCTTGATGCGATGTATGACTCAGTGCACGGTGCTGTATACGGAGATGGTGCATGCCAACGCGATGATACATGGTCATATTCAAACTAACCAACCTCTTCATCCCTCAGAAAATCCTGTGGTGCTTCAGTTAGGTGGGTGTGATCCTGAGTTGTTATCACAGGCTGCACTGATTGGTGAAAGGCTGGGTTTTGCAGAAATCAATCTCAATGTGGGTTGTCCGAGTCCCAGAGTACAGTCTGGTTCTTTTGGTGCCTGTCTAATGAAAGAGCCATCCATTGTTGCAGCGTGTGTTTCAGCCATGCAATCAACAGTTTCTATCCCAGTGACTGTGAAGTGTCGTATTGGCGTCGATGAGGCAGATCACTATGATGATTTGCTGCGTTTTGTTGTGACCGTTTCAGGTGAGGGCTGTAATCATTTTATTATTCATGCTCGTAAAGCGATATTGAAAGGCTTGTCACCCAAAGAGAATCGTACGGTACCGCCTTTGCGTTATGATCGTGTCTATCAGATTAAAAAAGACTTTCCACATTTATCAATTATGATTAATGGCGGTATTAAAACTATGCAAGCGATCCATGAGCATTTAACTGCTGTGGATGGGGTAATGTTAGGTCGAGAAGCTTACCATAACCCTTATTTATTTTCTGAGATGGATCAACTTTTTTATGGTAGTCAGGAGCCGGTGTTAACACGTGAAGCGATTGTTAAGTCATATTATCCTTATATCGAATCGCAATTAGCGCAAGGTGTACGTTTGTATGCAATGACACGGCATATGCTGCATTTATATTCAGGACAGCCCGGTGCACGATTGTGGCGCCGTGTTCTTACCGAGGAAGCACGAGGTAATGCAGGGATTGAAGTGCTGGATAAAGCTTTGGAGAGCGTACTAAATGAACCGCCCACCCTGTAGTTTCTTGTGCGATAAATCCTATGGTTAAATACATCTAAAAAGACTTTTTAAAAAGTGCATAACGCCGTTTAATGACACATTATTAAGTTGTATGCATCCTATATTGCAATGCGTGTGGTGCGTTGATTAAGCAACAAGCTAAAGATGCCAATGATAGATAATACTAATAATATAGCGGGTAGTGCGATAGGGCTTATGGTATAGCTGATACCAGTGATAGATACAAGAATACTACTTAAGAATAACGCAAAACTATTTAAGATAGAGGCAGCGATTGCTGGGTTGTCGGATTGATGTAACACGCTCATCGAAGTATTGGGAATAATGATGGCTGCTGAGAAAAACATCACAGCAGCAGGAAGTAATAGTGTAATCAAGTTAATGGCATGAAGAATGAAGGCGACCACCATCAACGATGCAGCACAGACAGCAATGATTAAGGCTGCTAAAACAATTCGTCTAGGAGAAACATGGTGTGATAAATAAGCACTGGTCAACGCGCCAAAAAATAAGCCTGTACTGGGAATAATGGCGAGCTCACCATACTGTTCTGGCGATAAGTGTAAATGATGAATCGCAACCAGTGGGCTGACACCGTTAAAAATATAGGTGATAGCGGTGGCAGCAGTCATCACTAAGGCTAATGTTATAAAGCGATTATTGGTTAATGTTGTTAGGTATGTGCGAGAGAGCGATCGAATATCGATGGTAATGGGATCACCTTGATAAGTCTCATGAAGTGTCAATGCTACAGCAATGACCACGAGTACAATCAATGGCATCAAAAGGACAAGGCTAAGGATTCCCATATGCGTGATTAAAATACCACCTAATGCCATAGCCAGTGCTGGAGTGAAGGAAAAACATAGAACAATGATAGAGAATTTCTTACGAGCTTCGGTTGGATGGTTGGTTTCGTTAACAATGATCATGGCAATGATCATTCCTGCGCTAGCCCCGATACCTGCAAGGCATCGTCCAAAAAGAAAACCTGGGAGAGCATGAAAGAAAAAAGACAACGTAGACAAAGACATGCCCAGTAAAGCAATGATGAGACCGATGAATAATGCTTTTTTTCGTCCATAAAAGTTGGAAAGTGGTCCGTATAATAAGGGCCCACAGGCGTAGCCTAATAAATACCAAGACAAAATACCTTGCGCTTTTGCTTCACTGGCATGAAACCAATGGCTAAAGGCGATCAGCGCGTCTGATGGTAATAAGGCACAAAACGAGGCAACCACACTGATCAGTAATAGTTTCCATAAACGGGGTGATTGTGGATATGCTGATTGTATTGTCATGTTTTTACTACCTATTATGTTGCTTACGTGTTTTTACAGTATTGGTTAGATTTCATAAGAGTATAATTCATTATCATTTTGAGTATAATATGCTATATTTTTAATAGACTATTTCCGAAGGAGAAATAATGAACTGGTTCGACGGCTTAGAAGCCTTTTTGACCGTATCTGAGACAAATAATTTTTCAGAGGCAGCCCGTCATATGGGTTGTGCCAGTTCCGTGGTGACAAAGCGTATTCAATGGTTGGAGCAAGCGATGGAGGTTTCACTGTTTCATCGTACGACTCGTCAAGTATCACTGACAGAAAGTGGGGAATACCTACAACAACGTGTCAGACCACTCATGAGTGCTTGGCACGATATTTATCGTGAATTAAAAGATTTTCAATCGTCACCAAAGGGGAGGTTACGCATAGCCTTTGCGCCTAACTTATTCCGACACCAACCATTCATTGATTGCATCAGTCAATTTACAGATCAGTATCCAGGCATAACACTGGATGTTATCACCGTACCGCCCAACACACGTTTAATGGAAAATAAAATTGATATTCTCATCGGAATCGATGCCTATGTAGGTGATCCGGATGTGACTCGTCGTGTGAAACTATTTGACTATGACTATGGTGTTTATGCGACTAAAACTTACGTATCGACTTTAGTGGAAAAGCCGAACGTGGATAATCTTGGAGACTTCCGTTGCTTGACCTATCGAGATGTAACAACCTGGCGACTGGGTGATCAAGATATTGCGATTAACAGTTTTTGTAGTTTTGATTCAGGCGAAAGCTTACTCGCAGGATGTCTTGCAGACATGGGCTTGATCTACTATCCGAGCTTCATGCTTCAAAAGTCCCATCAGCAAGATCTTACTGAGTTATTCGTCGAATATCAGCGCAAGCATGAAACGGTATATCTGTATTATACCGATGTCACTTACCAATCAATCAAAATCAGGAAGTTTATCGATAGGTTGAAACAGTACTTTTGATAATTAGTATGATCGATAGGTGGTGTTTGAGCGCATCAAGTTAGGATTTAAGTTGACTGCGTTAATGTCTGTGAGTTTTATGATGGGTGTGTCATGACGTTTTTTAGTCCCATCAGCAGATGATTGATACCAATAAAAACCAAGATAAAAAGTAGATCACTGACAACGATATACATGGGCCAGGGACCGAAATAGTCCTCGGGAGTGCCAACAGGCCGTTGTATGAGGAAAAAAAGATTTTGATGAAATATGAGGTCATAGGGCATCATGACAGCAATATACAGATTGAGTGCAATTGATGCTTTAATCCAAGTGAAGCGAGTGAGTGATAAGCGCTCAATGATTAACACATAGCCTGACATAATAATCATCAGAGCATGATACAAGTAAAAGTTGATGTACAGAAGATTAATGGACGGTGTGATATCAGGAAAGAGATACGCAAGCGGTGCGCCAAGTAATGAGAACAGTATGCACACTTCCATGAGTGTCTTCCAAGCTTTCATCAAAGCCAGTGGAAAAAGTACAGTACAGGTAAAAGAGCACAACTCTAAAGGCAGTGCTTGAAGAATTGTCCAATGTTCGATAAAAATTAGGTGTGTCGTTCCAATGATACCGGTTGTCACGCCAAGGGAAGCCAATAGTCGTCTCATGTTGATGGTGTGGGTGCCAAAAAAGTCACGATAAAAGTTGAATGCAAGCAGGCACAGACTAATGCAAGAAAAACCAATCACTAGCGTAAGCCAATATTGATTCGAAAAATAAGCCAGTTTTGAGTGGTCAATAATCACTGCATCCCTTATCCATGATATCTGAATATTTTCTTATCGTTGATACTCTAAATAATTCATTATGCGAGCGCAATAGACTCAGACACTTTTGATCCAGTGACAGTAGCATGTGAGGTTATCACATACACTTAAAAAATATGCTGTTTATATTTATTAAGTATGTAATTTATCTTCTATTACTTACTCTGTTTATTGCTGTTTTGAGTATTTTTGCGTGCAATGAGGTACTGAGTCGTGATAGATGCAATGCGAACTTTTTTTGCAAGCAATTTCGCTTAATTTTGCACAAGGGACGAGTCCAAAAACAGAGCTACTACTGATTGCAAAGATGCTGATGAAAGTGATTAAGACTCGATGTATTGTTTTGCTATTGTTCATTTTTTTCAACCTTTAAAAATTAACATACTCTTTTATTATAGTAGAAAAAACTCAGCGAACATCGATATTCATTTAACATGTTGTATTTTATGGTATTTTTTGAAAATACGAGTTGTTCATGAGGGGGTGAGTGTCTGGGCAACATAAGGTTTGGGGTTACGCCTGGTGCTCGAGTGCGATGAAGACTCATAATGCAATGGCAATCGCCCCATATTATCATTGCCACCTTAAATAAAGATTATCTAGTTCACATCCAGCGGACAAAGAGAGAATTCATGCTAAATTTGCTTTATATGAGTGCGATCTCTCAGTCGGGATACTCAAAAATACTCTTTTTTTGACAAATATTTAACGGTTGATCTCCATGCCTGATGATACAGATGACTTAGAACTTTCAGGTTCTAAAATTCTTCAAGAAACTTTTATTAAGAGTCTTCTAAGGCTCATGAATTTTTATCAGCTAGAGGGTGATGAGATCGAAAAACTCGCCAGTGAGGCGCACTTATCTCTGAAGAATAATGACGATATGAAAATCACTGAACAGGTCGATGATTTATTTCATCATATATTAGATGCTGATCTGTCGAGCTTTTTTAAAACGAATTTGCCAAACGGTAAGGCCTTTTTAGCATATTTGTGGAGGGCTGTGGGTGATAGTGATAAGAGTACGGTCACTTCATATTTAATCGAGAAAACAGAACTTTTGAACACATCTCGTTTATACAATGAGATCCTTGATCCAGTCGACTATAAGCGTATGAAGTTCGTACAATTATTTAATGTCCTATCAATACAGCGACCCTCCGTCAATACGGATGATACGATCAATGCGACGGTGTTATGTGCACTTTTAAAAAATCTTTCCGATCTTCATCCCATGATATTCATTACTGACTGCCAAGATACGCTTAAGATGGAGATATATCGTCGTTTTAATCAGTCGATTGATCAGATATTTGATGAAGTAGCTCCAGATCAAAAAAAACCAATTTATCGCTCATGGATTGCCTATAAAGAAAGCCAGCATCAGTACGTTGAGTGTTTGATAGATTTTGAGTCTAGGAAATTTATTGATGATATGGTCTTTATAAAAATCGATTGGCCTAATGATGGCGAGCCCGCATGGTATTATCGTCAGAATCTAGTTAAGTGGATGAAGAGTCATGGTACTTCTCCTATTTCAAATCGTGAAATTACCCACGAGGATATTACAACTCACACTGATTATGTCCTCAATAAACAGCCTTCTGAACTAACAAAATTCATCGATAATCATCTTAATCGAATAGCATGCTCGCTCGTATCAGAGGCATGTATTGATGGTTTTTTAGCGCTATATATTGACTATTCACAGATGGAATATCCAGATATCTTATCTCAACTAGCTGATCTACTGAGTAATGCTATCAATCTTCAAGCAAGATCTTCTCGACCTATTCGTGAAAAAGTAATTTTGAGCCTAAAGCGGCAAATCACGGAGTTTAGTTTTAATGAAGGCAAGCCTTCTCAGCAGTTATGCAGTCTGAAAAATCAATTATCAGTAATAGATACCATCGATAATTTAATCGCAGATTATTTAAAAAAGCTCAATATCAAAAGACGGAAAACTGTATCCGATGTATCTTTGAGGGTTAAGTGGCTCTTTGATATATTTATCAATCTCTGTGACCAAGTCTTTACTGGTCTGTTATCAGATACCAGTCAGTCGATGGATGAAAAATATAAACAGTATGATCAAGAGTTATCATCATTCTGGATGCAGTACGACGCCTTTATTTCTGCTATGGATCATTGTGAGCAACTTTCTAATGGCATTGAGATATCGGTTTCAAATTTTTCACTGTATCGAGATCTAGCATTGACTGATTTAAAGGATTGGTTTTATTCCGATAGCTTTGTTATCTTTTCAAAAGATATGCCGTTAGCAGAGCTTACTGGGGTTATCCAGGAGAAGACATGCATCATAAAATCAATAAGTCATCAACTAAAACAGATAGTGGATATCGATAAGAATATTGATAGATTACGGCAAGAAGTTTATAACCCGCTGTTATTCCCGAAAATTCACAAATGCAAAACCGCATGGATTGCTGTCTTATATGATCTATATAAAGATATTCTTGATAAAAATCCTTCTGATTCGAGATTGTTAGAAGAATATACATTATTATTCGATTTAATGGATCAAGTTTCAAGCCTTAAACGGTTTGCTATAAGTCATCATACCAGCTTACCTCCTCAGCTACTCCACCAAATTAATACCATTGAAACCTGGATGTCGGAAATACCTCCAATCGTAAAAAAGGATACGTTGGATCCTGAAATTGTCACACAGTTATTAGAAAATATATCTGATCTTCACACTATCTATCATCACATCGAGATTTGGAAAAAGATAAATCTTAGTATAAATCAAAAACACAATACACTCGGTGATGATCAAACTAAACAACAGCTCCTTGCGCAGGTGACCACACGCCTATTGCTCTATTACAATGATAAGCTTGCATCAAGGCCTGATCTATCAGATTTAGCGGGGATCATCGATTTTATCGATGATTTTGAGGAATATGAACGAATATGCTTCTCTAACTTTGAAAAGCAACATCGATGGACAAGGTG
>MDTC01097663.1_pt1 | contig 18833 bp, 10 predicted proteins | sample 811181 | NCBI WGS metagenome assembly MDTC01 (sample SAMN05326644, study PRJNA326480) | marine metagenome | isolation source: seawater | place: Pacific Ocean: North | collected 2011
AGGTCTATGGTCGCGTTATGTTCTCCATCAGAACCTTCAAACTCGCCATTGGGCTTCCCCTTGCCGGGACCAGTCAAGTTACCATCGCCAGGTTCCGCATGATTCCCATCGCCGGAATCCGCATGGTTTTCATCACCGGGATCGGTGTAGTTGCCGTCGCCGGCGTCCGCATGGTTTCCATCACCGGAATCAGTATGGTTTCCGTCACCGGGATCCGTGTAGTTGTAGTCGCCCGAGGAGAAGGTCAGGTCATATTCCTGCTGAGCAGAGGCAGTTTCATCACCATCTAGCCAGTAGGGATTGTCACCGTAGTCAGTGCCGGACTCTCCATTCGGGTCAATAAGGACGATCTCATTATCCAAAAGTATCTTCCAGTACCCCCAGGCATCAGCCGTTGTGGCAATAAATTTAACCTTCGAGGGACTGGATAGGGTGTTAAAACTCTTAGACTTCGTCTGCCCTGAGTTTATTTCTGAAAAGAATGTTTCCGCTTGAGTCCATGCACCGTCAACAAAGAAAGAAATTTGAATAATTGAACCCGTTCCAGTGTTTTCAGAATTGGTTGAGGTGGAAGCAGATATCTCGAATTGGTGCTGGGCAACCGAAACATTGCCAAACAAGACAAACAGCAAGAGATAAAATTGGCTAAAACAGAAAGAAGCAATCGACGAACTAAGTTCGGAAAGCTTAATCTCTAAGGAAGAAAAGAAAACTGGAAACATAGTTTTGGCAATGCAAAGAAAGGAAATTACCTACAATACATTAGCGAGAACAGAGAAAATCTTGCATATTTTCTGAAGAAAAAATCAGGGGGCCGGCAGTATTCCCATCAAACATCTGACATTCAATAGTTTGCGAAAATTTAAAAAATGCATTTGCGAGCACAATTTCCTGAGCAAATAAAGTGGGGTGGTTCCACCCAGATATTGGCTAGCAAACGGACTTAACGTAAAACTCGATAAACCTTGCCCCAAGGCGAGAGGTGAACGGGGGCGAACAAGTTAGGGTCAAGCTTTTCCATGAGGAAACCCTGAACGAGTAAGGATTGGAAAACCTCGTCGGACATGAAGAACCATGCGGGGATCACTTGATATCCTCGAGAGGGTATCTCGATTACCTCGCCCTCAGCGAGTATCTCGTCACCTTCACGACCCAACGTTTGGGCCAAAGCAAATAGGTTGACACCTCGAATTTCTGCAATTTGAGCGATGCTCTTGCCTCCTGCGGGGACAGTATAGGTTCGAACACCAAGAAAAGCGGGGAGGTTACTTTGGATTAAGTGATACTTAGCGCCTTCCCCGATCTTGGACGGAATCTTCATAAGTTTTCCGGTTTTCACATCGTGTATGGAGCGATGGAAGGAAAATTTGACGGGTGTGGAAAAGCCGGGCAAATTTGCCAAACCAGTACCGACGTCAGCCTCGATCTTGTAACCACCACGCATGTTGAGCGTAATTTTGCTGCCGGAGGAGGTGACCCAGTCGGCCTGCGTCATGTAGGATTGACGCTTGAGGTCTGCGGCGGATGCAAAAGAGGGATGAGAATAGGCTTCGGGATCGAAGCGGTCGAGGAGGAATCGCTTGGCCAAGGTGGAGCGATAGGCATCTGCAGATAAAATGATGAGATCGCGCTGTTCGGGAAGGTATAGCAAGCGCTGGGGAGAAGACCTTTCCGGGTTTGATGGTATTCGCAAGCCGTCCAATTCGAGAGCGTCGACGACCTTGGCGGCTTCTCCGGGGGCACCGACAATTGACATCGACCCATACGGGGCGATGCCCTTATTGTCCTTCGTTCGCAACTTCCCTCGCCGGTCCAAGCGAAAGCCATTGGCAAAAACGAGGGAATTACCCTCGCGGCGGGCGTCTCGCAGGATTGACATCGCCTTAGGCACACGCCCTCCGGAGTATTCACTAAGTTGCTTGGCCATAAACAGGTTTCTGGAACTAAACCCCATGATAGTGGGAAAAATTCGCATGATTTCATAGGGTAAGAAAAGATAAACTTCATTCCTCTTCAAGGGGGCAACATAGTCAGGGTTTGCCAGATCAGCCAAGAGTCCGGGGTAAAAGCGCAAGTCGGGTGACCCGTCCTGAAAGAGAGCTTGAACGGCTGTTGTGTACCCGGATGCGTTTCCGTTGGTATCATCGTGAAGGTCCATGTATGTCTCCGCCTTCAATCGACAAAGGTTGGCAGCCTTAAGTTGAGAGGTGGAACGAAGAATTTCGGAGGTAAGAAAATTGTCCAAAGTCTGATGGGCGGGGGAGGTGAATGTACGGGCGCCTCCGTAGAACCAACTGCCCGACCCGTAGTCCCACCAAGTAAGGACGAAATCATCGGGCTCAGCGACACGGTTAAGAGCTTCCAATGCCTCAATTGTTTTACCCGGATACACGACGTGTGAATTGTAATTGCGAGCGTGTTGCAAGTTTGGCCGGACTAGAAAAACGACGAAACCCCCAACTATGACCATCGAAAGAATTTTCGCAGGCCAAGCCGATGTTGAAAGAGGATTGTTCTTGGGTACACTTGAAAATGCTGCCCGGACAAGGAGCCAAACAACCGCCATAAGAAGAAAAGTAACACCTAACGCGGCATAATTGCCCACATGCACGGTGAATCGAAGGCCTACTTTACCCTCGAAACAAAAATAGGCAATCGCGAGAAAGGGGACGGCCATGCAAAACTCCCATCTCCAAAGGATGAGAAGCAATAGACCGAACAAACCGAAAAAGGCGGTGGGAAGGATGATGGAGTCTTTGCGCTTGGCCGGGGGTAGGCATCTGGCGCAAGAACAAGATGGGGTATCTGCTAGGATGCGGTTACGGACGGTCTCGGGAGGAATTTTCCCGGCTTCACGGATGGTTTGCTTAACGTTGCGGAAGTTCAGTTGATAATTGGAAGATTCCGACGAAGCGGAAGATACCTGCTGCGGTCCTTGCAAGTAGCTTTCAAGCTTTCCCGTGACTTTGCCGTAAACACCGCCGAAGAGACCAACAAGTAAAAGAGAGACAGCTGCTAATACGACCAAATATTGCGGACGATGAATGGACAACGAAGGGGACAGTCGCTCATCCTCTATGGCTGAACTTTTGCCAATGGACCGGGAGTTAACCTCTGTTTGCGGAACGGTCTCCATAAAACGAAGAACAACAAAAAGAACAGGCAGAAGAAGCAAACCCAACCAAAAGCGCATGGGACTGCCCTCAATCATATTACCTCGAGACCACGCCTCGGAATACATTACCCAAGACAGCAGAATGGCGGTTTGAGAAGCAAAAGAAAAGGATGGTGAGCGCCAAAAAATCTTACCCTTGCGATCGATGAGATAATCCAAGGCAGCCAATCCGAAACGGTAACCGATGAAAGCTAGGCACATGGTACAGGTAATGGCCTGACCGGAACCATATAGAAACCTGTATAAATAGAGAGTCACGGCACCTGCCAAGGCAAGTTGAAGAGACTCTTTTCGAGAGGCAGCAAGCAGGAAAAACATGGCAAGAGCCGGCACCGTGATGGAAAACATATCGGTATCGTAATAACCAGCCAGAGTACGATTGTAATAGCTGTGAGTAACGCCTGCCAGACAGGCGGCAAAAAAGCCCCAAAGAGTGGAACCGTATAGGCGACCGATAAGAACGATCGGAATACAGACAAATCCGGCTACCCAAACAGGCAACCACAGCAGCAATTGCTCGATGGTGAGGGAGGGGAAGAGCTTTAGCAAAGCATAGGGCAAAGCGGTGATGGCTCCAGAGAAAATAGCTGACGGGAGGAGGTTGTTGTTTTGATGCAAACCCAAATGAGCTTTTTGTAAAATACTGCCGAAATAGAAACTGTCGTGAGTGTTCGCAACGGCCACGCCGTCCTTAACCATTTGAGGACGAATTAACTGGGTGTCCCCGTTCGCATCGACGTAAGTGGCCTGAGCAAACTCGATCCACTCCAATCGTGCATAGAAACTAAGTAAGTACGCGAGAAGGATAAAGATGATGGCGACCGACCAATGGGTACGATCCTTGGGTAGCTCGATAAGGCCGGGAAAGAAACCACGACCACGAATCATATCGGCGAGGCCTTTGTCGCTGAAGAATTTCCCGAGCGATTCCCCGATGGAAAGATTCAATTCCTCCGAATGCGAAACGGGTGCAGGGTCAGAATCGGTGGACTGACCGGATTTAACAACAGAGTTTTCGTCTTCCTTCATGCGAGCTATTCAGCAAAAGGAAAAGAGTCTGGCGGAACTCGGTTCTAATTGCAAGAATCAGCGAAATTTTTGCTGAAGTGTTTTCAAGCTCTTACCGAGATTAGCCAAGAGGTCAGTGGTTTTAGGAGCGTCAAACGATTTGCCCAAGGGAGTGCGGGTACCCATACGGATGCGTGCCCCGAGATTTTGTATGTGGAAGGCGTAGTCGTTGTTCACCATGATGCCGAGAACCTCTCCGCTCTTGGCAAAGACCAGATCCCCTTTGCCCGGATCAAACTTTCCCGTAATGAAGGTAAAGCGGTTATGTTTCACACGAATGTAACGACCGTCAACGCCATCGCGAATAAAATCCGTTTGCCCAAAGTTCGAGTGTCCGACGTCTACGACTACCGCTTCTGAAAACATATGAGGATCTTTGGGGGTGCGAAATAGCTTAACATCGTTCTTTTCCTCAAGTTCGCGAGGGTTGACGTAAACGGGAACAATAAGCATGCGAGGGTCGTCCATGAATGCGACTTCGTTGACGAGAATAGGAGCCTTGATGCCTTTCCCGGTAATCCTTCCACTAACCTCTATAAGCTTGCGGTATTGAGGTTCGAGACGAAATGGACTATCTTTAGCATGAACTAAGGTGTAAGCGAAAGTTCCATCTACGAGGATAATCGTTTCAGTTTCGTAAGTGTCGACCTTTTCGGCTCCGAGGAAGCCACCCTTGTGACGAAAAGTCATGGTAAGCTTTACTTTGTTCGCCACATAATTCGAATAAATTTCGTTGAGGGATTTTGCTTGGCGCTCGCTGATTTTATCGAGCGCTTCCTTTTGTTCGGCTACGGCTTCGGTGGTAGTCTCGGCGATATCCGCGACTTGCTGGGTGACATTCTGAACCTTGTCCCCTACCCCGGCAACTTCCTCGCTGACGTTCGTCACGGTAGCTTTAACCCCAGCGACTTCTTGACTAACATCGGAAACAGAAGCCTTCACGCCAGCCACCTCGTCGGTGACGTTGCTGATTCTCTCCCCTACGCCGGCGAGAGAACTACCTACGGTTTTTAGATCAGTGCCCACATCCTTAAGACCAGAATTCAAGGCATCGATGCGATCATCGATTGCGGCAGTGGACTTGACTAATTCGTCCCCTCGCTTTCGTTCGCTGGCAAGTGCCTCCTCAGCCTTGGCCGCGACTTCAGCCTTCGCTTTAGCCTGCTCTTCCGCCTTGGCTAAATTGACTCTAGCCGTAGCCACCTCGGATTCGGTGCGCGCTTTTTGAGCAGCCAATTCATCAGCCTCCTTCTTAGCTGTAGCGAGGTTGGAGGCGAGAAGTTCGACTTCCTTTTTTGCAGCCGCATTACGAGCAAGGAGTTCTTCGCGCTTACGCTCGATGTCTTCATTTGCCAGTTCTAGTTTAGCAGCAGCTTTAGCAGCTTCGTCAATCGCCACTTTATTGTCGGAGATGACGTCGTCCTTTTGGGCAATTAAATCCTCCTTCTGCTCCAATTCCAGACGGCGTTCCTCGATCTCTTCCTCGAGACGAAGTTTTTCAGACTCAAGATCGTCTTTGTCTCTAAGGAGATTAGCTTCGAGAGTTTCGTTTGTGGCCTCAAGCTCGGCCACGACATCGTCGTAGTTTTCGCCGTCCGAAACCCATTCCGTTACGTTCTTTTTAACAACTTTTTGCTCTTCCGTTGCTATGACGGCATCCGGCCCCACATCGAAACGGGCCAAGGAGAGAATACTTAGCAGCAGAAAATCGCAGACAACAAGAAGTAAGCTATGGTTCATACCTTTTTTGTTCCGCCTGCATAACCAACAAATGGTTTCTATACGGCCGAACGAAGAAAATTTTCAAAGCGGCCACGAAGAGAATTCCGAAGAGTGTGGAGGTATAGGCACCGATGAGCGCATCCTGCTTTACATCAAGAACCAGCAATAGAATCAGGGAAAGGACAGTGCCACCCAAACCGACATAGAGTCCGAGATCGAAAAGAGTGTCCTCATTATCGAGTAGTTTGACCTTCAACCGAGCGTCAGCCTCTTCACGCTTAACTTGCGAAATTCGTAACAAACAGAAGACAAAGATAACCAACTGTAGTAAAAGAAATGTTCCGGCCACCGCTCCGGTTACAATAGTTAGACTGTTTTCATCCTTCAATAGCATAGAATCGTCATCGGCCGACATTAACAGATTCGCAAGCGCAAAATCAAAACCGGCGACGGAAACTTGTCCTCGGGGAGTTTGCAAGAGTGTGGGCTCAAGTAAAAAAAGAATAAGTACGCAAGCCATTGAACCCACTGTGAAATTGCGTAAAAAACGCAAAATTGGAGACGCGACGCTTCGACTGTAATCGGGTTTGGGAAGAAGATTGGCGATGGCGGTACTGAACAAAGCTCCCGCGATGAGAAAAAACGACAACTTCAAGAACATGGCTGATTTTTGGTAGGCGTGAGAGAACCACGTCAACAACCCGCCGCCGACCACAGGAAAAACAGGTTGAATCGAGCTCAACACGGGACCTGGATTGTGGACGGGTTTACGCATCTGCAAAAGGTACTTCAAAGCTTCAGCCCCATGGCCCATGGCAAACTCAAGATCATCCAAAGCCTCAACTGTGGCGACTTCGTCTCCGTTCGCATCATAAACAGGGAAGCCTTTGACATAGGAAAGAACACCCGAAGGTTCACCCGACAGCAAAGTGGCGGCATAAACCACGGAAAGTTCTCTCTGAAATCGTTTCTCCGTTTCCTCCCGCTCGGAATAGAGTTTTTTAAGCTCAACTTTTTTTTCCTCTGTTTCCTCGGGAGCCAAAGAGGAAATCTCTCTCCGAGCAGCCTTGATTTTTCCGGCCACCTCGGAAAGGGGACGATTCCGCATCCGGATGAGAGTCGCGAGATCGAAGACGCCTTTCAAATCGGGGCAACGTTTCGTAACTTCAGCCATCTGAATCAAATTCAGCTTACGAGCCAACTGATGAGCCGCCCAATAAAAAGCCCTTAATTTTTCTTTGGCTTCCAAATTACCCGCCAATAAACCCTGCGAAAGTTTTCCAAGTTCGTAACCGACCGTTGAACTGAAATAATCCTTTTCTATAGCCATGGCGGTGCCCACCATCATGGGAACGAGCATCGGATACGGAAGCCAGCGACCATGTTCTTCAAGCTTGCCGTCCGGACCGACAACGCCTCCAAGCATCACCTCGTAGCCACCGTCTGGAGTGGGGCCAGATTTGATAATACCAAGACGCGAGAGAGTCGATGGATAGTCGAGAGAAGCCAGATCCGCTGCATCAAGAACACTGGCATTTGCCTCCATAGCCATTTCGCGTCCATCGCGGCTTAGGGAAAAACCTCTCGGCAACGAATCTTCGGAAGCAAAGGTTTGCCTAGCTTCAGCCAAGCAATCATCGCGAATTTCTGCCTCGCTGGCATTGGCGTCAATTTCGGTTTTTGATCGTAGCGCAACCGAAACCAACAACCGACGCTGAGGAAAGAAACGAAAGTTCTCCAACCGAATAAGCTTAGTTCCGGGAAAGCTGCTCAGATTCGGTTCATTGATAACCTTGGCCCAAAACGCGCCGGGACGACCTTCCTTAGGAATACTTGCCAAAATCGCCTGCACGTTCTTGTTCGAGCTACTCTCCTCTAGCCGTTTCCAGAGATCGCCCCTAGTTGCCGCCCTGTTGTAAACGAAATATGCGGAGAACCGTTTTTGCTCTCTGCTGTATTCATCTAGCCCACCGAAATACTCCCGGAAGGTCAGCAAATCAAAAATACTTCCACCCCCGGAAACTTCCAAATCACGATTCTTATTCTTTCTTTCGTCAATCTCGGTTTTAAATTTTGCAGATTCCGCAGGAGACAAAAGAGGAAGGATCATCTCCACAGGACCCAAGTTGTTTTCTCGGAGTTGTTGCTCCGCTTGCGTTGACAAGGAAGAAGTACCCTCCCCGACCATTTCCAAGGTGTCCTGCGAAATTGAGGTGAAATAGACAGGCGATGCCAATCCAAGCAGTAAAAGTAAAGTAGCTACAGGAAACCACAAGGTGTTGCCAAATTTCCCAAATCCTCGAATTTTCATATTAAGCGAAATCGAGTTTCAACCTTGAGGCAAATATGCCGGGAAGCAAACGGATTTTACAAAACACTTCAAATTCACATATAAAAGTCAACACGCCTATTTTCGAAGCGAGTAAGCAAATTGACCTTTGTACGAACCTGAGGCAGAATGAAGAAAAAACATAAAAAATGCTACTGCGCATAACACACTACGACGAACCCATCCTCAGACTATCCGGTGAGGAGGTAACAATCTTTGACGACAAACTTGGGCAACTGGCCGAAGACATGATCGACACCATGCATGAAGCTGAAGGAATAGGTCTAGCCGCGCAACAGGTGGGCAAAGCACTTCGCTTTTGCGTTGTAGAGATTGCTCACAACCCTGAAAATCCGATTACTTGCATCTTCGACGGGAAACCGCTCAATCCCGATTTGCTCATGCCTCTCGCCTTGGCCAATCCTGAAATTGAGGAATTGCCCGGTGAAGATATGGTTTACGAAGAAGGTTGTCTATCATTCCCCGAAATCCGGGGCGACGTCGTCCGAGCTGATCGGGTGCGAGTTCGCTACTTGGATTTAAAAGGAACCGAACATGTGCTCGAATGCGATGGTCTCCTCTCGCGTTGCATTCAACACGAAACAGACCACCTCGCAGGTATTCTCTTCATCGATCGTATGGAACCTGAAGTTCTAGCCGAGATCAAACCCGAAGTAAAAGAGCTTAAAAGACTCACAAAAAAAGCCATCAATAAAAAGTAATCCCTTAAAAATTGAAGAATATGCCCCGCAGGACACGTCAAGGGACGCTCATTTTGGAGACGATCCGCAAAGCCAAGAGACCGTTGACTCCTGCTGAACTTCACTCGACTGCCTTGAAGGAAATACCAAACTTGGGTCTGGCCACCACTTATCGACACGTTAAGGCTCTCGCGGAACAATCAGTTGTGGTGGGCGTCGACTACCCCGGACAACCGACACGCTACGAATGGGTAGACGGGCAAGACAAGACCCACTTCACCTGTCGAGCGTGCGACAAGCTCTTTGCATTAGATATCAATCAATCAGATGAATTGCCAAATCTCGAAATGCCTCCTGGATTCGTGGTATCAGGTGGCGAATTCATCGTATATGGCTTTTGTCCTAATTGTTCGTAACAATAAGTAGAAAATATTTTTCAATAAGCAATTGACTTTCTGAGTCAATTAATGAGAACAGATTCTCAATAATGAATTATATTCGAACTTACATAATTGTTGTCCACTCTATTCTGGGGGCATCATTTATTTTAAACGCAAAAGAAGAACCCACCGAACTGGCTCCTGCATCCATCACGACGGCTCGGCTTCAAGGGAACGATAAAAACATCAAGGATTTTCCCGCAAATATTACAGTAATAACCCAAAGGGACATTGAATTATCCTCCGCTAGTTCAGTATCGGAAATACTGGGACAGCAAATAGGTATAATTACACCAGACAACGGAGGTGGTAGAGGAGCCTTCTCTACTATTAGAATGAGAGGTTTCGGAGAAAAACCCGCTGTCGCTATCTTAGTCGATGGCATTCGCATTGAGGATTCGGGTACTGGTAACGCCTCACTCAAAGACTTGCCGACAAGCGAAATCGAAAGAATAGAAATCATTAGAGGAAGCTCTTCTGTAAACTATGGCGAGGGTGCAATTGCGGGTGCAATCAACATTATCACAAAATCAAATCAAAGCAATGCCTTCTCCAGTTCAATAGGGGCTGAAATTGGAAGTTATGGTCTACATAAACAACGTCTTTCGGGTGGAGGAATGAATGGCAATTTTGCTTATCGCTTGTCCTTGGATCGAGAAAAGTGGGACGGGTGGCGCGATTACTCGGGTCATGATTCTTGGGTCTTCTCAATGAAACCGGAATACATCTATGATACAGGCAGGCTCACCCTAAATCTTCGACACTCAGAAATTGTCGATGAAAATCCAGGAGCACTTGATCTGGACACATGGTCTACGAGTCCCCGGATGTCCGACCCAACTAAACGCACGAAATATGACTCTAAGCAGACCCACTCCTCATTGACATGGGTATCTAATCCATCAGATGCCACTATCATCATCGCCAAGCTCTTCGGACAGCGTCGCGAATCATATGTAAATTCGTTTTGGGGAAACTCCAAAATCGAACAACCCAGCCGTGGCTATGCCTTTGAAATCTCGGTAGACCAAAACTTTTTAGATCTCCCTCACGAATTCATAATAGGTCATGAACTGGAAACCAGAGATTACAATAATATAGCTGAAAACTGGGGAGACCTTTTCATGGACTGGAAAAACATCGGATTCTTCATACAAGATCGTTTCTCTCTCCTTGAAAATACGGAATTAAAGTCAGGTATTCGTTATGACAATCGGGATTGGAATATTTCTTCCGGAGGTAAATGGGAGAAAAATGGAAAAGCTTGGAGTCCAAAATTGTCACTTATTCAAAAGTTATACGAAAACTTGACGGGATGGGTAAGCCTTTCACGTTCCTTCCGCTTTCCTACAGGCGACGACATCGCTTATTCCAGCAATTTGTATGGAAGTACCAGTAACCCCGATCTTGATCCGATTGACGCCAAGACCCTAGAACTGGGATTTCGCTTTTCTGATGTTGGTTTATTTGACGGTTCAGTAACTTACTATTTAGGAAAAATAGAGGATGACATTGTGTTCGATCCTAATTCTGGATGGGGCGCGAACATAAACCACGACACAAAACGCCAAGGCGTTGAAATTTCATTGCGTTCCAATAGCTCAAGATTTTTTCGACCTTTTGGCGGAATCTCATGGACGCAATCCAGATTCGAAGATGGAGCTTACGACAACAAAGATCTCCCACTCGTTCCTTTGTGGCAATTTACCGGAGGTATCGACTTTCATCTAAGTGATTCATGGTCCGTGCGGCTAGAAGGCCTTAACATAAAAGAGCAAACTGCCATCAACGATCTTCAAAATAACTTACCGACTAACGATTATTTCTTGCTCAACAGCTCTGTTCGCTACCGGAAAGGTGATCTGGGACTCTTCTTCGCAATCAAAAACCTAACAGATGAAGAATATGAAACCTACCCGACTTCTTCAGGAGGTGTCATTTTTAGAAACCCAGCTCCAGGAATAAGTCTGCGTACTGGATTAAATTACGAATTCTAGACTGTTGACTAGTTCGCCTCGACGAAACGCACGCAGACGGGTTTCGGGGTTTCGATCGAACTGCCGGTGGAAGACAAAGAACCCGTATTACGATCAATACGAAAAACGACGACATTGTTCGTATTCTGGTTGGCGACGAGTAGAAAAGCTCCTGAAGGGTCGATACAGAAATTGCGGGGAGTCTTTCCACCGGATTGTTCGTGCTCGACAAGGGTAAGCTTACCAGATTTCTCGTCGATGGCGAACACGGCAATGCTATCGTGACCTCGATTGGAGCAGTAAACGAATTTGCCAGTCGGATGAACACGAATTTCGGCCGTGCTGTTGTTACCCGTAAAATTCATTGGTAGCGTGGAGACGGTTTGGACTTCGGTGAGGATGCCCGTTTTCGCGTCGTGGGTGAAGACGGTCACCTTGGAGGTCATCTCGAGGTTAACATAGGCGAACTTGCCGGATGGATGAAAGTTCAGGTGGCGAGGTCCGCCTCCGGGTTGCGTTTTGGCGAAGGGAGGATCATTCGCCTTCAACTGACCCTTCTTGTTCACCTTGTAAACGAGCACCTTGTCAAGACCGAGGTCGGCGCAATAAGCACGCTTCCCCGAAGGATCGACGTTGATGGAGTGTGCGTGGGGGCCCTTTTGTCGACGCTCGTCCACGCTCGAGCCTTCGTGCTGAATGAAGGACACCGCTTCGCTCAAGGTTCCGTCTTCACCAATGCGGAAAGAAGCCACGCTGCCACCGCCGTAGTTCGCCACAAGAGCAGCCTTGCCATCGGCGTCTATGGTAAGGTGACAAGCCCCGCCCCCACGCGAAGAGACCTGATTGATTTGCTTTAGATTTCCGGTCTTGGCATCCACGGAAAAAGCAGTCACCGAGCCTGCAGTTTCCCCTTTGAAATCCTTGATTTCGTTTACCGCATAAAGAAACTTACCCGAAGGATGAATCTCTAGAAACGCAGGATTTCGGTGCCCGCCGAAAACCTTGACCTTCTCCAGCTTGCCTTTCGTACGGTCAAGCTTGCAGAGGGTAATGCCTTGATCTTCTCCTTTGGCGTAGGCTCCGAGATAAACCCAGCAAGATTTCTCATCGGCATTAAGCAAAGAAGCTATGGACAAAGCGATGGCACTCATAAGAATTTTACAGGTCATTACAAATTGGAGTTATTTAACAAAAATGCCTTGTGAGGATGAAAGTTTCAATTCGGAATCGACTCATGAATTACTTTGCATTCGGTTAAGACGGATTGCAGACGGCGAGCCCCCTCAGCCGAAATCTTGGTGGCATAAATATGAAGTTCTCGAAGGTTTTTCATTTGGGTAAGGGTGACAATGGATTCGTCGGTTATCGGAAGGTCATGCAGCCATAGCTTTCTCAATCCCTTCAACCCGAGCAAAACGCGAACTCCGGCATCCGTAACCCGAGTCTCACCCAAATACAATCCTTCGAGCTTGATCAGTTTGCCAAGATGAACAGCACCCTTGTCCGTCACGTCGTTTCCTCGCAGCCCCAAATAAGTCAGCTGTGTCATACGGGAAAGGTGAACGAGTCCCTTGTCCGTCAAGTTCGTCTCTCCAATCGGAAGCATTTTCAAGGATTTCGAATCGGCCAAATTCCTCGCGCCTTTGTCACCCACCCAGGTTCGATAAAGATTTAGCCACTCAAGTTTGGGTAGCTTTGCCACATGAGCCATGCCGGCGTCCCCCGCTCGGGTATTTTCAAGGGAAAGGTCCTTCAGGTTGGGAAAGTCCAAAAGGAAGGCCAAGTCCTTGTCCTCAACCTGTGTCTTGCTCAAAACAACCTCAACAACCTTGCCCTTAACAAAAAACAAATTACCTCCCAGCTCTTCCACATTTCGTTTGGAAGTCTCCGAACTCGTCGACCCAAAGACAGAAGAAACGAAAAATAAGGACAAAAGAATACCAATCCCAAAGTCGCGGAAGCTGAACATTAGAGGAGACTTAGAATACAAAGCTTTTGCAAAGAGCAACTACGGATCATTCAGGCAACATGGCGGAGAGCGTCCACCGGATTCATGGCAGCAGCCTTGCGAGCCGGGTAGAGACCGAAGAGCACTCCGGTCGCAACCGCGATTCCAAAAACAAGTGGAAAAGACCAGACCACAAGAGATGGCGTCATTTCTTTCATGGATGCAGGAAGCGAGGCATAGGTTTCGGGGGCGAATGATTCAAGATTAGTCAAAAGCATGGAATAGGCAGGTTCACAAAGGAATCCGGCAAGCAATCCTAGGAGTCCCCCCGTGGCCGTGAGCGCAATGGTCTCTACGAGAAATTGCTGAGTAACATCTCTACGCCTGGCACCTAATGCACGTCGGATTCCGATTTCTCGAGTTCGCTCCGTAACGGTTGCAAGCATAATGTTCATTATGCCGATGCCCCCAACAAGCAATGAGATTGCCGCCACGATCCCCATTAGGGCGACGAAGGTAAGCCGGGCTTTTTCGGCCTGCTCCATCAACTCCAAAGGTACGGCAATCTGAAAATCCTTGATTCCATGGTCCGTTTCGAGAATATTCTCAAGAAGTTCAGCAACTGCAAAAATCTTGTCGGTATCCTCCATTGTAAAAGTTACCTTGGAATACATGTTCGAACCATCGTACCCTCGGTAATAGTAATCGAAAACCTTTGCCCAAACAGTCTTGATTGGCACATACACATTATCCGAAAATTCCTCGCGGAAACCGAGTCGATCATTGTCGTTCAAATCCATCCTCTTTCCCACTTCACCAACAACAACGTAAAGATTCCCACCAACGTTTACGGTCTTCCCCACGCAATCTCCGAAAGGAAACAGTTTCTGGGCTACATTGGCGGACAAAACGCAAACCTCCGATTGCCTTTCGTTATCCTCCTCGGACAAAAAGCGTCCCTGAGTTACCTGCAAGTGATGAAGGTCGCAGAAATTGGGGAGGCAGCCCAAGATTTCAGTGCGACTGTTGCCATCTTTAGTAACAATATGACGACTATTCAGTTCCCTTGTCGGATAGGCTACACTAATACCGGGAACCGTTTGAAGAATCTTTTCTAAATCCTTTTCCGTCACGCCATAGGAGTAAAAATACTTTCCCTTCGACTTTCTTTCTTCTTCGGGAGGTCTAAGTGATGAAACGATTAAGTTGTTAGCCCCAAGGTCGCGAATCTCCGCCTCGGCACGAGCGGCAATGCCCTCCCCTATGGCCAAGAGCCATACTACACTGGCTACGCCAATGAATACTCCTAGAGCAGTGAGAGCGGAACGCATGGGGTGCGTGAGCATACTAAGAAGCGCTACCTTGCCTAGGTTTCGCCAAGCCCTTCGAAACCGCCGAAAGGAAAACATACCCAGACTTTGCCTGGTGTCAGCATTAGCTTCTCGTAGATTCTTCGCATTGGGAACAGAGCGATGCCGTTCGTCCGACTCAATCCTACCGTCCTTCATTTTGACCACTCGACGAGCCCGGTCGGCGACCTCATTCTCGTGAGTTACCAGAACAATTGTCTTACCCTCAGCATTCAAGCGATCGAGTAAGTCGAGAATCTCCTTAGTGGTACGGGTGTCAAGATTGCCAGTTGGTTCGTCGGCCAAAATAAAAACGGGATCGTTTACTAGAGCTCTGGCAATCCCCACGCGCTGCTGTTGACCTCCCGAAAGCTGTTGCGGACGATGACTCCAGCGGTCTGCCAAACCAACGGCATCAGCCAACTCGGCAGGTGCCTCGGAGTCCTGATTCACCTTGCGAGAATAGGAACGTGGCATACGAATATTTTCGAGTACGTCGAGATAGGGAATCAAGTTGTAAGATTGAAAGACGAATCCGATACGCCGTCCACGTATATCCGACAGGGCGTCATCCGAAAGCTTGGTCACGTCCTTGCCCTCCAAATGGTACTCTCCGTACGTAGGCCGATCCAAGCAACCCAGCTGATTCAGCAGGGTGCTCTTGCCCGAACCAGAGGGTCCCATAACCGCAACGTAATCTCCAGCCGGCACGTCGAGGTCGATACCATCGAGAGCACGAACTTCCTGCTCGCCCACTTGATAAAAGCGAGAAAGCTTACTTACGCGTATGGCAAATTGCGGCTCGGACATATCAAGCGGAAACGCGGGTACTCGTCCCGCAACAAATCAATGAGCGATTAAACCGGTTTCCAAGCTAGCCTGAGCAATACCTTGCTCTACCGAAGGATTCGTAGGGAAGCTGACACTGTCACGAAACTCACTGGCGTTCACTACTACCTGTTCGCCTTCACTCAAGCCCGACTCTACGACGGTGCTGGCCTCATTCGCTGAACCTAGCCGAACAGCCCTTGCCTGTAGGTTACCGGATTCGTCAAAAACAAGGCAATAGGATGCCCCTTTCACTCGAAGAACAGCATGAAGTGGAACCTGCAGTGCACTTGGAATAAGCTCTACCAGAACACTGACCTTTGCGGTCATACCCGGTCGCAAACCTTTAGGAGGATTCTCAATAAGAACCTCCGTCGCATACTCCTTAATGTGAGCAGTGTACTTACTGTAGGAAGAAATTGGGTATTCACCAACTTTTACTACTAGCCCAGTCAATTTATGTTCGCGAGAGGCAGAGATGGAAATCTCAACCGGCATTCCAGGCTTCACTTGCTCAATTCGACTTTCATTCACTCTAGCAATAACCCTCATGTTCGAAGGGTCGGGAAGTTGAATGATGGGTTGGCGTTCACGAACGGGTCTGCCTTCCTCAATGAGTATTCCGTCGGAAGAAGATGAACCGGATGACTTACGATTTGCATAAGTAACTTCACCAGATGCTGGAGATCTGATAAGGCACTTGGAAATTTGTTCTTCGATCTCGGCTTCCTGAGCCACTTCCAGTTCGTAGGAGTTACGACGCGAAAAAAGGCGAGCCTCGGCGGTTTGAATGGAAGCATTAAGATCATTGACCTTGGCCTTGCGGGAATGGACCCTAAGCACATCGAGCTTGGTCAACGATAGATCCAGATCCTTTTGAGACTTTTCCACTGCAAAGGCATCGGCCTCAAGTTGGGTCTGGGAAATATAGCCTTTGACCGCCAATTTATTGCTGTAGTCATGATATTCTTGAGCACGCCTCAAGTTTTCTCGAGCTACGAAAACCGCGCCCTCGAGTTGCTCCAAGTCCTGACGATAAGATCCGGAAAGATACTCATCCATGGCAAGTTTGGCAGCTTCGAAATCTGCGTCCGCTTGCACGAGGTAAGCCTTAGCCTGATGAACGTCTATGCGTTGAGTAAGCAAATCTTTTTGCAATGCGGAATCATCCAAACGGACTAGAAAGTCTCCCTTTTCAACTTGGCTACCTTCGGGAACGATTTCGAGAATATTGACGCCTGCTGAATTCCGACTTTTTACTTCGCACAAAACATCGACGTTGTGAGCACTTTCAATTTCACCAGGCTCCACAATCTCCAAACGGAACTCCTTCCGGACGACTTGCTCGAACAAAGCATCGGGCAATGCCTCCTCACTCTCTCCAGCAGTCATGAGCCACCAACCAACGACGACTACGCCACCGCTCGCTAAGCCAATTAAAGTCTTGGCCGTGGCAAACCCTCGTCTGAGAGTTTTTTTTCGATTAACAAATTTCAAAATCATCGTGCAAGTTAGGGATGCAATAAATGAGTTGGTGCATGGATGCAAGATTACGGAGCTGGCGCCGGAGCATTTTTTCCATCGGGAATCAAGTTTTTTGCTAGGATTGGACCAGGATCAAGCCAGATTCCATCATTATTGAGACGCATGGTACCAAGTTCAAAATCAAGCCTCATGCGCAATGCTTCGTACCCAACCCAGACTTGAAGGAAGCCGTTGCTGGCATCCAGCAAGTCGTTTAACGCATTAACCAAGTCTCTAGCGGTAGTCGCACCGAATTGAGCGTTCTTACCGGGTTGCGGAGGTTGCTGCAACCGCAGACGAGCAAGGTCTACTTGAGCGATGGCGCCCCGCACGGCGGATCGAGCAAGCTCGAAGTTCAACTGACTGAGACGAGCGATACGTGCGGTATTGCGAAGACTGCGGTAAGTGCCATCCTCGTAGGCTAAATAATCGCGACGAGCCCGTTGATAATTAATGAGAGCTTCTCGATAATCATTGCGCTCAGCCAGCTTTGACAAGGGCGTATCGAATTCTAGCCCCAGACTCAACTTCCCTTCGTCTGCCTTGAAATGCCCTGCATCGGAGCGATTGGAACCAATATTACCCGACAAAACCAAATCAAGATCTGAACGAAGGTCATCCCGAGCAAGGACCGCGTCGCGCCAGACGTCCACAAGCTTGGCTCTTGCGTTCATCCAGTCCAATCTTCGTTCCCGAGCTACCTCCAAAGCGTCCTTCGCCTCCACCCGAACGTCTTCCATTACGATTGCCTCCAAACGAGCGGAAGCTCGGGCAAGGGAAAGCTCGAGCAAGAGACCGGAAAAAGTGGTAACGTTTGCGACGAGGAGAGAACGGGCATTCTGCAATTCTAAATTGGGCAATTGCTGTTGCAGAGTGTCCAAGACCTCGCGGGAAGCAGAGAACTCGATGTCCAAGCGTTCTCCTGTTTCTTCCAGTTGTTTGGCAATTAAATCTAAATCCTCATCGCGAAAAGCGTCTCCGCTCATACCTGCATCTTTCAAATCAGACCGATCTCTTAGTCGGGCAAACCATTCCTTGCGCTTTGCCAATCGTCGACCAAGTTTTCCTCGATCTTCCCCAAAGGCAGCCAAGCCCACCTCTTGGCCGGGATAAAAAGTCAAAGCCTCTTCCGATCGGTCTATCAATGCATTCAAATCCGGAGTTAAAACGGGGTCGCGAACGGTAATTAGAAAATCCACGACCTCGTCCTGCAATCGGGCCAGCAACGGATCCGTCAGGCGAAAGCGTTCTACGAAGGAGGCATCCACCTTAACGGGTAAGTCAGGAGGAAGTCCCAGAGTCATCTTGAAACCGTCCAAACGAGTCTCAAAACCGACCTTGCCGGCAAGAAGAGAACTTTGGGCATTGTAGAGAGCTTGACGAGCTTGATCCACTTGAAGTCTGTTGCCGATTCGACCGGCATCGAAGGCTGCATCCAATTGCGCGAGACTATCCCGTAATTTAGCAACGTTCGCTTCTTGGTTGTGAATCCCTTGCACATACTGGAGCAAACCAAAAAAACCACCCACGCCGGACGCTCCCGTCCGACTAGAGGGAAAACCTGCGACCAGCCCAGTAGAGGAGAATCCACCGCCACCTCGCGTCGGTCCCGTGACGGGATTCCCGCCGGTAACCACTTCGAGAAAAAATCCCTGCCTAAATTGTTCCATCCGCCGAGCATTAACTAAAAGGTTACGCTCCGTTTGAGAGAGTCGCTCACGAAATATCCGTTTGCCGGCACCTCGAAGGAGGGGCTGACTGAGGGTAAGATTG
>MDTC01182687.1_pt1 | contig 18833 bp, 14 predicted proteins | sample 811181 | NCBI WGS metagenome assembly MDTC01 (sample SAMN05326644, study PRJNA326480) | marine metagenome | isolation source: seawater | place: Pacific Ocean: North | collected 2011
CTGCCCCACCATGATGGTGCGCCGAGTTTTTTGTTCGAAAGCTCCGTAAAGCCAGAAAGGTGAACCTGCCCCCCCCCTGAATCCCACCTTGCCATGAGTGCAATCTCTACCTCGACCGACATTCGTGAAGACATCCTGCGCCTCAAGCAAATGAGAAACGCAGTCATTCTTGCGCACAACTATCAGATTCCCGAAATTCAAGACATCGCTGACTACGTTGGCGACTCTCTCGGCCTCGCCTTTCGTGCCCAAGAAACCGACGCAGACGTCATCGTGTTCTGCGGAGTTCACTTCATGGCAGAAACCGCAAAAATCGTTAACCCGGAAAAGACAGTTGTTCTTCCAGATGCTGAAGCCGGTTGCTCTCTGGAAGAATCGTGCGCCGCGGCAGATCTCAAAGCCTTTCTTGAAGAGAATCAGGAAAAAAACTATTACGTGATCACCTATATCAACTCTTCCGCTGCTGTAAAGGCACTCTCCGACGTGATTTGCACGAGTGGAAATGCCGTAAAGATTGTCGAGGCCGCACCCAAGGACAGGCCTATCCTCTTTGCTCCTGATCAGAATCTTGGAGCCTGGGTTTCTCAGGAGACGGGCCGCGAAATGGATTTCTGGGACGGCAACTGCTACCTCCACGTCGAATTTACTCGCGAGAGTATTCAACGAATCAAAGATGATTACCCAGATGCCGCGGTTGTGGCTCACCCGGAGTGCACCACCGCCGTTCGCCTGCTCGCTGATGAAGTTTGCTCGACCGAGAAAATGGTCGACTTTTGCCGAAGCTCCGAGTCCCAAAATATTATCGTTGTGACCGAAGCCGGCATGCTTCACCGCATTCAGAAAGAAATACCAGAGAAAAACCTCATTGCAGGACCGACTGCTAACTGCGCGTGCGCTGAGTGTCGATTCATGAAAATGAACACACTGGAGAAACTTTACAACTGCCTCAGCGAATTAAGCCCGGCAGTAGAGTTGGAAGAAGAATTCCGTGAGGCCGCGAAGGCACCCATCATGCGCATGCTGGAGCTCAGTAAGTAGCCGAAACCACGAAAGCCACTAGCATTCAAAACCTCACCTTCACTAAAATGGGCAACTACCAGTGGGATTCCACTTTTACCAAACTCTTCACCCGATGCCTCGAACTATATAAAGGCGGAGACAGAGACTTCAATAACTACTACTCCGATAGCGATCTGGCCTTCCTGAAATCCATCGGCTACAAACCTCGTGAGATGTTCGACTTTGTTGAAGACTATGGTGACAGTGGTGAGCCTACCGTAGAAACCGCCGTCATGATCGCGAGCGTGCGCCGCGACTACCTTGAGCATGTCATGGCAGGCAAACTCAGCGAACACGAGATTCACCCTAACGAGCTCCCGTCCAAAAGCGAGGAACTTGAAGGTTTTATTTGGCTCCCCCGCATTATCACGAAAGCGCGCGGAAAACTTCGAGGCGAACTGGATCCCAATATCATGTTCTGCTGTGGTGGCGATCGAAATTTCCTCCACACTCACGATATTGCACCCGCAGACTTCCTTCGTGTCGTGTGGTCAGCTGGAGACGATGACCATAAAATCATCGAATTTGTAAGGCAGTATTCCAAGGTATGACCTATCGGTTCCGAGCGGGTGTTTTAGCAAGGGTAGCAGTCGCGCTGTGCTTTTGGAACACGCAAGCTACTTCTGCTGATAGCCTTGCAGATTTGGAAGCGTATCGGGCTGGTTGCCGATCGCTCAGCGACGGTCATTACGAGACCGCATCGGAGCAATTCTTGGAAACCTGGGATCTCCTCCAACAAAGCGGGGGCGGTGACCTAGAACGAGACTTCGTCGCTTCCCGGCTCCTAGAGTCTCTTGTTCGGAACAGCAAAGTGTCGCAGGCAACGAAGTGGCTGGAAAAAAATCCCATCATTGCCCCATCTAGCAACACTCTGCGGTGGGCCGGGATTGCCTTCTATGAAGAGGAACGTTTTACCGAAGCAGCAGAGACCTTCGGCACTTTGATTAACTCGGGAAAAACCGAAGATCGAAACGTCACTCTCCGCTATCTCCGAAGCCTTGCCCTAAGCGGCTCCGCCGCGGAAGCTTTTGCTGCTGCCTCCTCTATTTTAGTTCCCACATCCCACCAGGAAAGCGCAGAGTTGGCTCGCATTGCAGTTCTTGCCGGACATCCAAATAAAGCTCTCAAAATCCTGGGAGATGCCACCACACTCCAAACGTTAAGCTTCAGGGAAGAGCTGACGGCTACGCGAATCAAAATAGCGGCTCTTGTTAGGCTGAATCGAAACACGGAGGCAGCCGAGATCGCCTGTGAACTCATCGACTATGCAAAGGATACTCCAAAAAGCTTGGTCGGATTCCTCTTACTGGAATCAACAGGAGTGGATCCTGATGATACTGCAACCCGGACACGAATTGACGGCTGGATCAACGACTCAAGCCACCCCGCTACAATAACCGCCGGTTTTTTTGAACAAATCCTGTTTAAGGTCGGCGCCGATCTCACTCGGGCACTAAAGATTACCGCCTCCACTCCTGATCATCCGCTCCAACACGAGGCACGCCTTCGGCTCTCACTCGCAGGAGAGTTGTTCGACGAAACGCTACCTCCCTCAGGAGAAATAGAGCTTCTTGCTGAACCTGTTAGAAGTCATTTTATCGCTGCCTCATCTGCCTTCCGAAACAAAGAATTCCGAACGGCATCCCGGCTTTTCCTGACCAAGGCACAATCGCTCAAAGGAATTGACCGAAGCGGGTCTGCATTTAACGCTGCCCTTTCATCGCTGCAGGCTGGCGACCTTGAGGGTTTTAAAGCCGCCCGCCAAAAACTTGCCGATTACAATCCGCGATCCCCGTTCATTGCCGACTTGAGCTATATCGGCGGCCTTTATCTGGCGACTGAGGGAGATCCAGAAGCCTTCGTCAGTCTGCAGGAATTTATCCGCGATTACCCTAAGCATCGATCCAATGTTGACGCGCGCCTCGCACTGGCAGAAATCCACCTGAACCAAGTTCCCTCTCGGCCGCAAGCCGCACGAGAAATTTTCGAAGAACTCAAGTCTGAGCCTCTCACGCTCACTCAGAATGAGCGACTCGACTACACCGTCATCTGGTTGGAACTCATCGACAACAATCCTGCAAGCATCACCCAACAGGCCGAGACCTTCCTCTCCAATTGGCCAAATTCTTCCTATTTTCCCGAAGTCGCCATGTTGCTAGGATCGCAGCACCTCAAAGACAGCAATTTTGGAGAAGCGCGCGAAAAGCTTAACCTCATCGTTGAAAGGTTTCCCGAATCTCCCTACGCGGACGCCGCCCAATTCTTTGCCGCCAAATCCAGTCATGGCGAAGACACTGCGTTAGAACGATGGCAGGTAATCGCTGAAAGCAATAGCCCGTTTGCGCAACAGGCGCGACACGAGTTGAGCTTGGCTCTTCTTGCTAAAGACCGTTACGAGGAAGCCCGCTTCGAAATGCAGGTATTACTCGAAGACACGGCCGAGAAATCAAAACTACGCTACGCAGTTCTCGCTGACCTCGGCTATTCCTATTATCTCGAATCTCTTAGCACTGAAGACAAAGCCCCACCACTCATGAAAGCTTCCGAGATTTTTGCTCGACTTTCTAACATCAAGGACCTCCCCGTGGCTTACCGTTACAACGCTGCCGTTCGTCGGGCAAAATGCCTTGAGGCTCTGGGACGGCCAAATGTTGCGTTGGAAATCTATCGCTCGATGATTTCTGAAGAGTCCATCGATGACATTCTCGGCAGCGAAGTATCACTTGAAGAAAACGAGTGGATTTTTCGTGCTGGATTCTCCGCCATCAAGATCCTAAAGCAGAATAATGACTGGGCTGGAGCGATCAAAATTGCTGATACCCTTTCCCTTATTGAAGGTCCACGTGCCATTGATGCTGCTAACCTCGCCGAACAATTGCGGCTTAAGCACTGGGTTTGGGAATAATCGCTGATCAGGAAGCAGCGAACTCGTGGGCCACACGAATCAATTCAGACGGTTCGTCGATGCAGTAAGCAGGCCCTTCCGTCTCCATCGCCTCGCGCTCGTTAGCACCCCAACAAACAGCGACACCGCTAACCTTGCTTTTTCGAGCGGCTTCCATGTCGCGGGTTTCGTCACCGACATACATGACGCAACTAGGGTCAGCCTTCTCCTTTTTTATGACGTTGAGAATTCGCTGAGACTTTCCAAAGAGACTAACCCCCGCTTCAATAAAGGAAAAACAGCTCAGAAGGTCACAACGGTTAAGAAACGTCCTGACATTGTCAGCGGAATTGGAACTGAGGATTCCCATCTGAAAACCGGCTTCATGAAGCTCGACCAACGCTTCTTTGATCCCGGAAAATAATTCCACATCCTCCATGCGCTCGTGGAGAATCTTACGAATGTGGGCCCCCAGTTTCACCGCCATCAGACGCGAAATACCGAGATGGTCCAAAAGCGCCCTGGTATTGAGTTTTCTCAACTCGCGAACCTCATCAGCGGTGACCGTATTGAGGTTATAACTCTCGGCGAGCTCATTAAAGATTTCAATGCCGGTCTCGAGCGTATTCGCCAGAGTACCATCGAAATCAAAGATTAATAAAGGCTTAGTAGGAGCAAGCATTCTCCGCACACTTTCCCGTCCTGCCGAAGAATGGCAAGCCTCAATGCTCTGCGCGGGCACTCTAAACAGCCGTAACGGACGCAATCCTGCCAACCCGTCACCTTGATCGGACCGGTAAAAAGCGCAGTTTACGGCCGTCCCACTAGTTAGAAATATGAAATCGACCAGAAACTTGTTTTTCACGCTTTCTGCCACCGTTTCTGCCACCGTTTCTGCACTGCCAGCGCCTGCGAGCGCTCAGGACAAAGCAGTATTCCCCGAAGCCGACGCTGAGGCAGTGCCTTCAGAACTCTTTGTCGTGCCCGAAGGCCTCGAGGTCACCCTGTGGGCCGGCTCTCCTGATCTTTACAATCCAACGAACATGGACATCGACAAGGATGGCCGGATCTGGGTGGCAGAGGGCGTCCGCTACCGCCGTCACTTTGACCGTCAACCAGAGGGTGACCGCATCGTCGTTCTCGAAGATACTGACGGCGATGGAAAAGCGGATTCCAGTCACACTTTCGTGCAGGAGCCACTTCTTATTGCTCCACTCGGAGTTTCCGTCATCGACAACGAGATCGTAGTGGCCCAGCCGCCCCACCTCTTGGTTTACACAGACGTCGATCGTGACCTGAATTTCGATCCCGATGTCGATAAACGCGAAATTCTCCTAACCGGATTCCAGGGACAGAACCACGATCACTCCCTTCACTCAACCACCGTTGGTCCTGACGGAAAATGGTATTTCAACTTCGGCAACTGCGGCGCCAAATTCACCGACAAATCGGATCAAACTTTCACTATCTTCGGCGCTTATCGGCCCAAGGTGATAGGCCCCTTCGAGTTTCCGCACAATGCAGAAGAACTTGCCGGTCAGACCAGCGACGACGGCCATGTCTACGTCGGCGGAGCAACCGTCCGCATGAATCCCGACGGCACCAACGCCGAGATCGTCGGTCACAACTACCGCAATTCCTACGAGCAGGCCGTCACTTCTTTCGGCGACCTATTCCAGAACGATAACGACGACCCACCCGCCTGCCGCGTCAGCTGGATCATGGAATACGCTAACTTCGGTTTTTCCTCCAACGATGGCCAGCGCAGTTGGAAAGCTGATAAGCGCCCCGGCCAAACCACTCAGGTGGCCGAGTGGCGTCAGGATGATCCGGGAATGGCCCCGGCAGGTGACGTCTATGGAGGCGGCTCACCCACCGGCGTGGTTTACTATGAAAACGGCGCCCTTGGAGAAGACTGGATCGGAACCTTTCTCGCTTGCGAGTCAGGTAGAAACGTCATTTTCAGCTACCAACCGGAACTTGAAGGAGCCGGATTCAAACTGGATCGCTCCGACTTCATGACGAGCAATACGTCCGGCGAATTTGCCGGATCCGATTTCATCGGAGGCTCCTCCACCGCCAATCGGGAAGTCCACACGCTCTTCCGCCCGTCAGACGTTGCGATCGGACCGGATGGCGCGCTCTACGTCACTGACTGGTATGACCCCCGCGTTGGAGGTCACCAAGATCTGGACGAAACCTGCTCGGGTGCCATCTATCGCATTGCTCCCAAAGGCTTCAAATCCGTCGTTCCCGAGATTGATACAGAATCCATTGAAGGACTCATCACTGCGCTCAAGTCCCCCGCTCCCAACGTAAGGGCGATCGGCTTTGAGGGGCTCAAGGCAAAAGGGCGCCCCGCGATGGCACCTGTCGCCGCCCTGCTCGATGATCCCAATCCCTACATCCAGGCCCGCGCCATCTACCTGCTCTACCAAATGGGTATCAGCGGTCCACGCATGGCTGGCTACCCTGCAGACCAGCCAACAACTCAGCGCAAAGTCGCCGCTTACCGTGCCATGCGCCGTGCGGATCTCGACTACTCTGCCAGCGCCCTGCGCCTCGCCACCGACGAAGACCCGGCCGTACGACGCGAAGTGGCCCTCTCCATGCGCAATGAATCGATTGAAACATCCAAGGAAATCCTGGTTGCGATCGCTTCAGGCTACGACGGCCAGGATCGCAGCTACCTCGAAGCCTTCGGCACTGGAGCCGCCGGCAAAGAGGAAGAGATCTACCGGGCGGTTAAAGCCACCATCGGCAGCGAAGACTTTCGCACTTGGACCGAGGCCTTCTCAGGGATTGCCTGGCGCCTCCATCCCGCCAGCGCTATCGATGACCTATTGGCTCGTGCCAAGCTTGACGGACTCCCCATGAAGCAGCGCAGACAGGCCATGGACGCCATTGCCTTTATCCCTACTAGCTCAGCCTCAAAGGCGATGCTAACACTGGCCCAGCTCGACACGCCGCTTAAAGCGGATGCTACCTGGTGGGCCATGAACCGCGCCAACAATGAGTGGAAAGACTTTGATCTCCGCACAGAACTGAAAAAGCGTGGCATCTACGATCCTGACAAAGTCGTCATTCAGGAAGTCGCCACACCGGAACCCGACCCGGCCATGGAGACCCTGAAAATCGAAGACGCGCTCGCTCTCAAAGGCGATGCAGAACGCGGAAGGACGACTGTAGCGCGCTGTGTCATGTGTCACGAAGTCGGCGGCATGGGGGTGCAATTTGGCCCGGCACTTGACGGATGGGGCAAGACACAGACCACAGAGGTCATCGCCCGGTCTATTATTGAGCCCAGCGCCGACATTGCCCACGGTTTTGACGGCATGGAAATCAAACTGAAGGACGGCAAAGTGCTCAATGGCCTCGTGATTCAGGACGGAGACCCGACTATCATCGTCAGCATGGGTGGCATCACTCAAATGATTCCCAAAGATCAGATCAAAGGGAAATGGAAGATGAAGCGCTCGCTCATGCTGAGCGGCTTTCAGCTCGGTATGACTCCTCAAGATGTGGCTGATCTGATTGCCTACATGAAAGCGAATTGAAGCGAAAAAATCACCTGATTTCCAATGAAAGACAGTCAGATCGACCAGATTGATCGACAGCCCCGGCCGATTTTTGAAAAACCGCTTAGCTAAAAGCTATAAAAACCGCTCAATTTGAACTGGTTTTTGGCTCAAAATCGGGCTTTTTTGCCAATTTTCGGGTCTTTTTTAGGATCTTTTCAAAAAGGTAAAAAAAAGTCGATTTTCATGGCTTAAAAGGTGTTCAAGGCCTTGATATTTTGGGGGTTCTGGCGTATTAAGAGATCTTGGAAAATCGCAGTTTTCAGGAGGATTTTTAAGATCGTTCTGTAGGCTATTTTTCGGTCCTTTCACCCCTCAGACTTTTTTATGTCAGACGCTGCTGAAGCCAACGAGCCCCCGAAGCCCTCCGGAGATTACGATGCCGGACAAATTGATAAGCTGGAGGGCCTCGAGGCCGTCCGAAAGCGTCCGGGAATGTATATTGGAGACCCCGCCACCGAAAGGGGTCTTCACCACACTGTTTTCGAGGTGCTGGACAACTCAATCGATGAGCACCTCGCTGGCTTCTGCGACATCGTAACCATCACCATCCACGCCGATGGTTCAGTTTCGGTGGAAGACGATGGACGGGGTATCCCGGTAGACACGCACCCGAAGTTCGGCATCCCTGCCGTCGAGTTGGTGCTCACTAATTTGCACGCGGGAGGCAAATTCGGCCAGGGTGCTTACAAATTTTCCGGCGGACTCCACGGGGTCGGTGCTAAGTGTGTGAACGCCTTATCTGACTGGTTCACTGCTGACGTTTATCGAGATGGTAAAATTCACCGCATCGCGTTTGAGAGAGGCGCCACCACTAAACCTTTGGAAGTGGTGGGCGAACTGAAGGACAAGTCGAAGACAGGCACGAAGATTTCCTTCTTCCCTGATACGACTATTTTCACTGCAGGAATCGATTTCAATTTCGATTACCTCACCACCAGACTGAGAGAACTAGCCTTCCTCAATCCCGGCATTCGCATCAACCTGATCGATGAACGCGCCGAGTCAGCCAAGAAAAAGGAGTTCATCTACGACCGAGGCATTGTCGAATTCGTTGACCAACTTTCAGAAAACAAAGAACGCGTCCATGAGAGCCCCATTGAATTGAGCGGTAAGCGCATTGTCGAAATTGATGACAACGGCAAGACCGTTGAAGATGACTGCTATGCCGACATCGTTTTACAATACACGACGGACTACCACGAGAATGTTCTCTGTTACGCCAACTCTATTCCCAACGGTGACGGCGGCGCGCACCTCTCCGGCTTTCGTTCTGCCCTCACCCGCGTAGTCAACACCTACGCAAAAGCTAACAAACTCCTAAAGGACAAGGATCCAGCTATCACCGGTGATGACTGCCGTGAAGGCATTATCGCGATCATTTCCGTGAAGCACCCCAACCCACGTTTCAGCTCTCAGACAAAGGAAAAGTTGGTCAACAATGAGGTAGAGGGGGTGATCAGTTCCATCGTTTACGAAGGTATTTCAGAATTCTTCGAAGAGAACCCTGCTCTCGCCAAACGGATGGTCGAAAAAATTGCAAATGCGGCTCGCGCGCGTGAGGCGGCCCGCAAAGCTCGCGAAACCGTGAGAAAGTCAGCCATGTCAGGTGGTGGCCTCCCCGGTAAACTGGCAGACTGCAGCTCCCGCGATCCCTCCGAATCTGAACTTTACATTGTTGAGGGAGACTCTGCAGGTGGTTCTGCCAAGCAGGGTCGCGACCGTCGCACTCAGGCCATCCTTCCGATACGAGGAAAGCTGATAAACGTGGAAAAAGCCCGTCTCGACAAGGTGCTGCAAAATAAAGAGATCCAGACCATGATCACCGCCATTGGTGCCGGGATCGGTGACGGTGATCAAGAGGGTGCCTTTAACATTGAAAAGGTGCGCTACCACAAAATCATCATCATGACAGATGCCGACGTGGACGGCTCTCACATTCGAACTCTCCTCCTGACCTTCTTCTGTCGCCAGATGCTCGAGCTCGTGAAAAAAGGCTACGTTTACATTGCTCAGCCACCACTCTACAAGATCACCCGACGAAAGAAGGAACAGTATGTTCAAGACGACAACGAACTGAGCCAGATCTTAATTCAACTTGGCGCCGATGACGTCATCCTTCGCAGCCTCGCCGACAAAGACGCGAAGGAAGTCGAATCCGGCGACCTGATGGAAATCCTTCAAGGCCTTGAGAAATTGAATCGCTACAGCGACATCATCACTCGCAACGCCGGCGACTTTGTGGAATACCTCAACCACAGCGAAGGCACGGAATTGCCGGAGTACCTTGTTCAAGTTCGTGAAGGCAACGAGGTCTTCGTTAGATACTTTCTCGATGAAGCCGCCCTGCGCGACTTCGCCACGGAGAACCAGGATCTGGATCTCTTCGAGCGGGAAGAATCCGAGGAGGAAACTTCCGACGAGGAAGGGGCTGAGCAGCCGGCCGCCAAAGCTGACGGTCCCACCCGACGCGCCCGGCTCATTGAGATCCATGAGGCTCGCTCCATCTCCAAGCTTATTTCAAGGCTTGAGGAGAAAGGCGTCAGCATGGCGAAGTTTTCCGACGAGGACAAACCGCTCTTCGAGATTGCCGAAGGCGACGGCGAGAACGCCCGCACCCACCCGATCTTCAGTATCCCTCAAATTCTGGACACGGTGATCGAGATCGGACGACGCGGCATGCAAATCCAACGATTCAAGGGATTGGGGGAAATGAACGCCAAAGAGCTGTTCACCACCACCATGGATCCGACCTGCCGCAAGCTGCTTCGCGTCAAACTGGACGAAGACAATCAGGTCGAAGCTGACCGGATTTTCACCATCCTCATGGGAGACGTCGTCGAACCTCGCCGCAGATTCATCGAAGACAACGCACTAAGCGTTCGAAACCTAGACATCTAAAGCCAATTCCGAGCATCTGCCCGGCAACTCTTCTTTCTTTTCACTTTCCCACTTTTAACGGCCGCAAAGCGACCAATCAGACATGGCAGACGAACCCGACACTCCGCCCCCATCGCACAGCGACATCCAACCCATCAGCGTTGCTGATGAAATGTCGAGTTCCTTTCTCGACTACTCGATGTCCGTCATCATTTCCCGAGCCCTGCCCGATGCTCGCGACGGCCTCAAGCCCTCACAGCGACGCATTCTGCTCGCGATGAATGACCTTGGCCTCGCCCCCGGTAAGAACTACCGAAAGTGCGCCAAAATCTGCGGTGACACCTCCGGTAACTACCACCCTCACGGGGAAGCCACGATTTATCCAACGCTGGTCAACATGGCTCAGCCCTGGACCATGCGTGATATACTCGTCGACGGTCAGGGTAACTTTGGTTCGGTCGAAGGCGACCCTCCGGCTGCGATGCGATACACTGAGGCCCGCCTCACCCACCTCGGTCACGTCATCATGTCTGATATGGAGAAGGCCACGGTCGACTTCGTTACCAACTACGATGAGACCCGCCAGGAGCCAGTCGTTTTCCCGGCTGCGTTCCCTAATCTGCTCGTCAACGGCGGCACTGGTATTGCAGTGGGCATGGCGACTAATATTCCGCCACACAACCTCGGCGAAGTGATCGACGGCACCTGTGCCACGATCGACAACCCACAGATCACGGTTGAACAGCTGCTCGAATACATCAAGGGCCCAGACTTCCCCACTGGCTGTACTATTCTCGGAAACCGCGGCATCTATGACTACGCCACGACCGGACGAGGCAGCATCAAAGTGCGAGGCCGTGCTACCATCGAAGAAGATGCGAAAGGGCGTGAGCAAATCATCATCACTGAAATCCCCTACGTCGTGAACCGCGCCAAACTCGTTGAGCGCATCGCGGAACTGGCGAATGCCAAGATTCTTCCGGAGATTAGCGCCGTCCGAGATGAGTCGGACGAAAACACCCGCGTGGTTGTCGATCTCAAGCGTGATTCCCGCTCTCAGGTCGTTCTCAACAACCTTTACAAGCACACCGCGCTGCAATCGTCTTTCTCTGCCAACATGCTGGCGATCGACAACCGCCGGCCGCGCTTGCTCAACATCAAGGACGCCATTGTTTGCTACATCGAGCATCGCCGTGAAGTGATTCTGCGTCGTACCCGCTACCTTCTCAACAAGGCTGAGGAGCACGCCGAAAAACTGGAGGCCTACCTTCTGGCTCTCGGCAATCTGGATGACTTCATCAAGATGGTCCGCGACTCTAAAACTCGTGACGAAGCTCGCGACAAGATTAAGGCCTACAACATCACCAAAGATGCCGCCGAAGCCCTTGGTATCCTGATTCGTGATCAGCCAAGCCTGAACATCAAGACCGGCCAATATGTGTTCACAGACAAGCAAGTGGATCACATTCTCGAACTACGACTCTACCAACTGGTCGGCCTCGAGCGCGAGAAGGTGAAGAACGAGTACGATGAGCTGCTCGAAAAGATCAAAGACCTGCTCGACATCCTCGCTCGCGAGGAGCGCGTGCTCCAGATCATCAAGGACGAGCTCCTCGAAGTGAAGGAGAAGTGGGCGACCCCACGCAGAACGGATTTCGGCATCGACGACGGCGACATCAATGTGGTCGACCTCATCGCCAACGACTCAAACCTCATCACCATTTCCCACCGCGGCTATATCAAGCGGACGCTCGCCAGCGAATACCGCACTCAGGCGCGCGGAGGCAAAGGACTCAAGGGCATGGAAACACGTGAAGCGGCCGCTAAAGAAGACGAGGACGACTTTGTCGAGCATCTCTTCGCTGCCACTGCTCACGATTACCTGATGTTCTTCACCGACACGGGTCGAGTCTACGTCGAGCGAGTCTTCCAGATTCCGGAAGGCAGCCGCATCGCCAAAGGACGTTCGATCAAGAACCTACTGAACTTGCAATCGGAAGAAAAGATCGCTTCTGTCCTTCGCATTGAAGCCGTCGGCAACGAAGACAAGAATGCGACATTTGTTGACGACCGCTATGTGTTGTTTGCGACCCGATCAGGTAAAGTGAAAAAGACACGCCTCTCCGATTTCCGCAATTATCGGAAAGACGGTATCATTGCTATCAGAATCGAGGAAGGAAACTCTCTTATCGACGTAAAGCTCACTGACGGTAGCGACGAAATTTCGCTCGTCACAAGTAACGGCTATGCCGTCCGTACGAGCGAAGAGAACATCCGCCCGATGGGTCGCCCTTCAGCCGGTGTCGCAGGCATTCGCCCTGGCGAAGGCGATTATCTCATCGCACTCGCTGTCGTCGACAGTTCCGAACAGCTACTGGTCGTCAGTGAGAAGGGTCTTGGTAAACGGACTCCGTTTGAGGATTACCCTACCAAGGGTCGCGGCGGCAAAGGCGTCATCACCATGAAGGTCACCGAAAAGACTGGTCGTGTCGTCAAGGCACTCCGCGTTTCTGAAGAAGATGACATCATGCTGATGACCAACACGGGACAATCTGTTCGAATCAAGGCCGCTGATGCGAGACTGACGGGACGAAATGCCCAGGGGGTAATCCTAATGAAAACCAAGGACGGGGAGGCGATTCAGGATATTGTGAGGGTCGTAAGTGATGACGAGGAGGATGAGGAGAACGATTCTGACACCGATTCTGACACCGATTCTGAATCGGATGCTACTCCCTCCGGCGAAGCATAGAAGCGAATATTTTGATGGATAAGGGTGCCGAAGATTTCCTCTATGAATTGCTGAACACGCCAAGCCCAACCGGGTTCGAGGTCAAGGGCCAGCGTGTTTGGGCTAATCGTTGTCGCGAATTTGCCGACTCCGTTGATAGCGACAGCTATGGCAATGCCTGGGCAACGATCAAGGGTTCAAAAACTACGCCCACGGTGATGATCGAAGCGCACGCTGATGAAATTGGCTTCATGGTCAAATACATCAGCGATGACGGCTACCTAAGAGTCGACCGAATCGGTGGGTCCGACTGGGCCACGGCACGGGGACGCCGCCTGACTCTCTACGGGGAAAAGGGCGAGGTGTTAGGTATCATTGGAAATACAGCCATTCACATACGGGATCGCAAAGACGGCGAGAAAGCTCCGGAAGTCCACGAGCTCTATGTCGATATCGGCGCCAAAAGCGCTGATGAAGTCGAAGAAATGGGGGTCCGGGTCGGTCACCCCGCTGTCTACGCCGACAGCGCCGTCCCCTTCGGAAAGAACGGAATTGTCGGCCGGGCCCTCGACAATCGCATCGGTGGTTTTATCATTTCTGAAGTCATACGACAACTCGCAGAGGTAAAGCCGACCGCTACCTGCTTTGCCTTAAATGCCGTCCAGGAAGAGATAGGTGGCTATGGTGCCGCAATGGCGTCCTACACTCTCAAGCCTGATATTTGCCTCGTCCTTGACGTCACCCATGCCACTGACAGTCCTGACATCAAGCACACTCAGCATGGCAAAGTTACTCTCGGTGGTGGCCCTTCCGTAACACACGGCACTGCCAATCACCCTTTGATGGTGGAGCGTATTATGGAGTTGGCAAAAGCAAATAAGATTCCGCTGCAACATGAGGCTTCGTCTCGTTTTACCGGCACTGATACCGACTCAATCTACCATCAGCGTGGTGGCATCCCAAGTGCACTGATTTCTCTCCCGCTTCGCTACATGCACTCCATCGTAGAGATGGCTGACTTTGACGATGTGGCGCATGTCATCGATTTGATGACAGCGTTTGTTCGCTCTATCAAGGCGGACGAATCGTTCAAGGTCGAAATCTAATTCATCTCATTTCTGGAACGAAAGCGTAATTCTTTCATACCTTCCCTGAAATTAGAAATTCGGCAGGCTATAACCACCGGATTTCCAAGACTAAATCTCGCATCAGAAGCGCTTGTTCCTATCTGAGGCGCAGCGCGAAGGACGGGGGAGGAAGCCTAGTCTAGAAAAAGAAAGCGTAACCCTTCCGCTACAACCTCATGCCAACTTTGCTAACTGCTCTGCTATCACCTCAGGATAAGCCACGTGCTCAACCGTGTGAATCCGTTGCTGAAGTTGCTCAGGTGAATCTCCAGAATGAATCGGAACTTCCTCCTGTCTCAAGATCGCTCCGCTATCAACGCCGCCATCGACGAGGTGGATGGTATATCCGGAGGCGCGGTCTCCAGCATCGATCGCTCTCTCAATCGCACGGAGCCCTGAATATTTCGGCAGCAACGAAGGATGGATGTTAAGAATGCGACCGCCAAAAGCACCTAACAAGGGTTCTCGAAAAATCCTCATAAATCCGGCTAGAACGATCAGATCAATCGAAGCCGCCTGAAGCCGATCTTGGATTTCTTTCAGTGAGGCATCGGTCAGATGACCAACTCTCGTTGTCCCCGGATCAATAAAGATTCTAGGAACACCATAGCGATCGGCTTCCGAAAGTATTCCAGCATTCGGAACATCGGACATCACCAGCGCGACTTCCCCCCCCAGCTTTCCCTCGCTAGCAGCTTCCATGATTGCCGCAGCATTGGACCCTTTTCCCGACCCAAAAATAGCCACTTTCTTGGTGGAGTCTTCCCGTTTCGAGAGGCATTTTAAAGTTTCGCTGGTCGATTTTCCGGCCACCAGAGAGAGAATCTTAATTTCAATGCCTAAGCGGTCTAGCACTACCTTTTCTTCGTCGATCAGCGAGTCTGCCGTGTAATCGCCTCCCTTAGAGTAAACATGTGGTCGGATTGCCTCAATGACCCTTGAAGCGCGGCGTTCTTCGAAAACGACCACCCCATCTACAAATTCCAGAGCGCAAAGCATCTCGGCTCGATCTTCAACACTGTTGACCGGACGACCCGGGCCCTTGAGCTCTCTAACCGATTTGTCCCCGTTTATCGCGACGAAAAGCAAATCCCCCAGGGCAGCCGCTTCCCGAAGGTAACGCAAGTGGCCCACGTGAAGCACGTCAAAAGCCCCGTTCGTCAATACGAGTTTCTTTTCTTCTGCTTCAAGTCTATCGCGAAGAGACGCGACTTCATTGAGCGATGATACGAATCTTTCAGGCATTTTTAGAAGCTATCGCAAAAATTCTTTCCCGTCGTAAAAATTCTACCTCAGATTCCCCCGTCTACACTGTAATTTCCGCTTTTCAGCACGCCCTTTTCCACGGACACTACCGCCATGCATGATACGCGAATCGACCAATTGGCCCGTCAGTTAGTCCGCTATTCCACCGCCACGAAGCGCGGCGAGAATGTGCTTATCGAGTTGTTCGATGTTCCCGAAGAAATGGGTATCGCACTAATTCGCGAGGTCCGGGCTGTCCGAGCTACCCCTTTCATCAATATTCATAACGCCAAGATCAGCCGAGAAATGGCACGTGGGGCCACTGAAGATCAGTATGGCTCGATCGCTAGAACAGCGATGCACCAGATGAAATCGATGGATTGCTACATCGCGATCCGCGGCAGCAACAACGTCAATGAACTGTCTGACGTCGCCGCGAAAAAGATGCAGATACTGTCTTCCAAGATGCGGCCGGTCCTCAATGAACGCGTCAACAAGACAAAATGGTGCGTTCTCCGCTGGCCCAATCCTTCCATGGCCCAAAGTGCCGGCATGTCGACAGAGGCATTTGAAGATTTCTACTTTGAGGTTTGTCTACTCGAATATTCCAAGCTCAAGCGTGGAATGAATGCTCTCGCCAGACTGATGACCGATACTAGCGACGTTCACATTATGGGACCTGGGACGGACCTTCGGTTCAGCATCGCCGGACTTCCCGGGATCGCCTGTGGAGGCACTCACAATATTCCCGATGGGGAGTGTTTTACAGCTCCAGTGAGAAACTCGGTTGAAGGAGTCATCAGTTACAATGCCCCTTCGATTTATCAGGGCATCGCATTCGACAACGTCAAACTTGAGTTTAAGAACGGAAAAATTGTTAAAGCAACTGCCAACAACACAAAAGCGATCAACAAGATTTTCGATACTGATCCCGGTGCCCGCTACATCGGTGAGTTTGCCATCGGGTTCAATCCCAAGATCAAGGAGCCGATGCGCGACATTCTTTTTGATGAAAAGATCGCCGGCAGCTTCCACTTCACTCCAGGCCAAGCCTATGAAGTGGCTGACAACGGAAACCGCAGTTCCGTCCACTGGGACCTCGTCAATATTCAGCGCCAGGACTACGGCGGAGGTGAAATCTATTTTGATGGTAAACTGATCCGCAAGAATGGTCAGTTCATTCCAAAGTCTCTGCAATCACTGAACTACTGATCCGGCAGTGATGCTGAAACCACTCATAGCTCTTATGGTTGGCGGCGCCCTCGGTGCTGTCTCGCGCTGGGGATTACACTTACTAATCGATTCGAAGTGGGCACCTCACCATCCATTCCCGTGGGGTATTCTCCTCGTCAATGTCATCGGTTGCTTCCTCTTTGGATGGCTGTTTGCCCTGTTTGAGGGCAGGGCCTGGTTCTCCGACACCGTTCAACTGGCCATCTTTACGGGATTTCTCGGCAGCTTTACAACATTCGCCACCTTTGGCTGGAACACGCTGGAACTGCTTCGAACAGGCCAAGTCGCGCTGGCGATCGGTAATGTCGGGGCCAACGTGATCCTTGGTATGGCCGCTGTCTGGTTAGGATTCATTTTAGCCCGCTAGATCTCTTGCCGGAAGGACGGCCTCGGATTGATCACCAGGAAAGTCACCAGAGAAACGGTAAATAGTGGCAAGTAGTCCGAAATGGCCTCGCCCAGAAACCCCAGTAATAATATCCCAAATTGCGGTTACTTCAGCCAAAACGAGTGAAAACGTAAATGCTCTCTGCGCGAACGTCACTGGCATTCCCTTTTTATTCGAACGCTCACCTGTGAAGTGTTTCACCGCTAGGCTGGCGATCGCGGCAATCAAGCCAACCACATCGAACAGATTTTTTAAAACAGCAGTAACCTTGTCTCCGGTTGGTATCCCGCTGAATAAAAGAATGAAAAAATAAGCGCCCTCACCCGTTATCAGAGCGAACCACAAGGACCATCTGACCACTTCATGGAATTGAGTATTTCCATTTTCGAAGCGAGGTGCGAATCAATCACCTCGCTCTGCGGAAAATGTAAAAATTGTCAGCTGTCACCGCCACGAACTCCCAACCACCGTCCTTCTCGACTTCCATAATCGTTCTCGAGAGCATGTTGAACTTGGCGATTTTGTTCACCATTTCTTTCGGAAAGTTGATCTCACCATCTTCGGCAATTTCCAACCCCTCCTCCTCCGCGATCGCACGAAATCCGAGGGAGTCCATCTTCTGAGAGCTAAGTGTCTGATACTCATAGCTTCCACCGACGCTCGAACCAAAGATCCCGAAGTTCGAGAGCAAGTTGAGTAGTCCCAGCAGGACGATCACTGAAAGCAAAGCGAGAACTGTATTTTTCATTAGGAGAGTTAAACGTATGGAGCGGTTTTAGGATGGAAACCTCAACACAAATTCAACGATGTGTAAAGAGTCATCCCTCATCGGTCACTGGTAAAGAGAGAGTCAATTGCCTCGATAGAGGCTGCTGTATCCACGAAATTGGGCAACAAGATATCCGGGCTACCTGATCCGAGTATTTTTTCGCTGGCACCACCCGTCGCCACAGCAATCACACGAGCGTTAAAAGCACGAGCGCAGGCGATATCTTTCAGAGTGTCTCCAAGAATAACCACACTGCTGGGATCGAAGCGTCTTCCAGCTACTACCTCCGCCCGGTCAATTGCAATGGGTCCAAGGCCATTCCGAGTTTCATGATCTGTCCCGAACGCCCCAAAGCCGAAGTGATGGTCAATATCGAAATGCTTCAATTTCAAGCGCGCTCCCGCCTCCACGTTCCCCGTCAAGATTCCAAGGAGGCAATCTTCACGCGCCCTAAGTCGCCCGAGTAATTCGGGCACCCCGGGTAGTATCCTCCCTTTGCCACGACTGCGAAACTCTCTCATGTAACAATCGAGCGCTTGAAGATACTCATCAAAAAACAGGTCGCGATGATCACCATGATCTTCAATCTCAAAGTGATCTAAGAGAAATGCCACGACACTGCTGTCGGTAGCCCCACCAAGATCAAGAGTCGGAAAAGATCTCTCCCGACAAAAGGGAAACGCCTTAAAGAAGCCTGCCTCCAAAGCAACCAACCCAGCCCCCTCGGTGTCGACCAAGGTGCCATCGATATCGAAAAGTAACAGCTTGTTAGCTCGGATCACCAGACATTTAAGGATTACGACCTTCCGAATGTTCCCGGACAATCGCGGAGATCAGGAATCTTGGGTGTCTTCCTCATCTCCAGAGGGGACCTCGTTGTCGTCATGCTCGTCATGCTCGTCATGCTCGTCATGCTCGTCATGCTCGTCATGCTCGTCA
>MDTC01127210.1_pt1 | contig 18824 bp, 9 predicted proteins | sample 811181 | NCBI WGS metagenome assembly MDTC01 (sample SAMN05326644, study PRJNA326480) | marine metagenome | isolation source: seawater | place: Pacific Ocean: North | collected 2011
ATCTCGCGTTCTTTCGAGAGCATTTATACCGCGTATTGTTAATCGAGGTATCGACACCAACGCTTCGCAAAATGATTTGTATACAACAGTCGCGTTTGCGTTTCAAAACGTCCTCGCCCACTGCGCGAGTGCAAAGTTTGAAAGTCTTCGTTCTAATACTCTCGAAATCGTGATAAAACGTCTGGTGAGCGAAGATATCGACGCACAAGGCATCGCGATGTGCTTAAACGTTTTGCAACATGCCAGCTTCTCGGGGCCAATATTTGATGAAGAAAATGACGGCGACGAGGAGGGGAACGGGTCCTCGATAAAACTTTGGGAAGCAGCTGTGATGATTAAAAATGCGATTTTGCGGAAATACAACGGCGTCTTGGTTTTTGAGAAACTCTTTTCTCTTCTTTTTACTCCTGGTCGAACCACCACCGCGTTGACGCTTCCGAAGCGCATCAAAACAGAACTTCGCGACGGATACCTCGCCTGCGTGACCAATTTCATCCTGGAATCGGACGAGTTTAAGAGAGGCATATGTACCGCGACGAAGAACAGTGGCGAAACATCTTTGTTCAACCGTCTTGTTTCTTTCCTTTTCCGCGAAAAGGAGAAAACATCCAGACTTCGCGACCCGTTGAGTTTTGCCGAGGAAAAGTTCATCCCGTCGACGACGATGGCACGCGGCGTGAAACTTCTCTCCTCGCTTTCCACATTTTCGTTGACTCGAGCGCAGTTATCTCGTTCCATTTTCATCGAAAAATGTTGCGAAATGATTGCGCGATTCTCCATATCGGGAACGTCGAACGCTAAGAACCGTTCGCGGGTCGATTTGAAAATCGAGTGTGACGCCGCCATCGACGCTCTGTGCGTCCTCTCGGGATCTGACGACGACGGCGCCAAACTCCTCTTACGGTCGTGTAAAATCAATATCATTGGCCTCCTTGTGGATTGTTACGAATACGTGGACAACATCTTCGACGAAACCGTGCATACGAGCGACGACCAAGACGAAGAAATGCCTTCCTCCTTCCTCCTCACCAAGCGTAAACTCCTCCTCCTCCTCCACAACCTCTCCTTCGCCGGCGATGTCGCCAAAGCGCACTTCTGCGCGAAAACCAAGTCCCTCGACATTCTCATCGATGGCATCGAAAACAGTTTCGACCCGCAATCTATTCTACTCTGCGCGACCACTCTCCTCTCTCTTTCGAGAAGAGGCGCGAGAGTCCTCGCCTCTCTCCGCCGCGGCGACCGCGAGCGTCGCTTGAGACGGTGCGTGCGTGTCGCGAGCGATAGACGACACGTGTGCGAGAGTGGTCCTCAAGTGCTCCACGGAGAAGAAGAAAAAAGCTCCGCTTTGCTTTCGAAAGCCTTCAAGCGTTTGGGAGAGATTTTGAACGCGTTGCGCGTAGAAGAGGATGGATGACCGTATGCGCGTGTCATTTTGAAGCCCCTCAAAGTATTTTAGAGAAGATTTTTGCAAAGTCGTAAAATTCATTCCGCGTCAATTTAATCATCCGCTTTTTTTTTTACTTTCACACCAGTAGCGCATCCCCACGCGACGATACCGGTCGCCTCGCGTAACGATGCTGCGTGTTTTTTCTTTCTCTGCGTGCTGGTCGCGACTGTCTCGCGTCGCGAACGCGTGAGAACGAGTAAACTTTAACCGATGTGCGGAAAGGCACCGCGAATTGGAAATTCCCGAATTGGAAGACAATTCTTTTGGATTCTTCTTCTCTTGTTTGTCGCGTGCATCGCGTCGCCGTCGTCGTCGTCGTTCGCGAGCGCGTCTGAAAACGACGCGAATGCGGAAGGGGGCTCGATTACGAAGCATTCTCAACGCCGGAAAGGTGGAGAGGATGCAAAGAAGCGCGCGTTACTCGTGGCGACTTTAGACGGCTCGGTATCTGCAGTGGATGCAAGGAGTGGGCAGTTTTTGTGGTCGTTCGATACCGGAAGCGCGTTGGTGCACGCGTCGTCGTCGTCGTCGTCGTCGAAGCAACAAGGCGGAGACGACGACGGAGGTGATGGTAGCGCTGACGAGAGAAGGAGTGGGAGTTCCGTATTCCCAGGTTTGGATGGATCCTTGTATGTCGCGCGACGCGGTCGGTTGTCCTCTGCGGCAGATATTTTTAGCAGTGGGAACAAGCAAACGCAAGAGTTTTCGATTTCTCGCCTGCCGGTGACCACGAAGGATTTAGTCGAAGCGAGTCCGTCGGTGACAAACGATGGAGCGGTGATTGTTGGGACGAGGAAGACGACGGTGTTTGCGGTGGACGCAGAGAACGGGGAGATTGTTAGGACGTATGATCCAGAGACGGATGATTTAGAGGATGAATCGTCGGTGAGAGGAAACGATGATGACGAAGAGGATACGAATGGTGGAAGGACGATTGTATTGCTTGGGAGAACGGATTATGCGGTGAAATCGATCGATGCCGTGACGGGTAAGGTGAGATGGAACGTTACGCACGGGGATTTGCGCCCAGTCGGAGGCGGAGACAACAACAACAACAACAATAACGCGGGATATCTTGGTGGAAGCGACGCTTCGAGCGGTGATAGATTACAAATCGGCGCGAATAATGTGTTGAACCGAGTGGATGAATCTGGAAACATCATTTGGACTACGCGAACGTCGTCGATGCCGCTCTCAGTGATCAACGAAAGAGGCGAGAATATATTAGGAACAACTAGCGATAGCGGAAATAACGGTGAAGGCAACAATAGTAATGAAGTCACCGTAGGTGCACACGCGGGTGGCTACTTTGCGTTACCAAACAGCGATAGAAGTGTAGTAGGCGAACCCGTTGTCGATGGGAGTAGCGGCGCTTTAGTCGTGCCGAAATATGGCGAATCAAGCGCTTTGACGAGCTTTGCCGTCGGCGATAATCCAACCGAGGACGATTGGGCGTGCATGCCAATGGAACTGAAAGGTATCGTTGAAATGCAAGCGGAAAAAGGAAAAATTGAACAAAGTTTATTGCCCGGTGGTAAGAAGAAAGATAAGGAGGATGATACCGCTTTTGAGTCGAAGGTTAGTTTTGCGCAGTTTTCTTTCATCGCGATGACGGGTACGCTCGTCATCGTTGCAAGTGGAACTATTTCGTTGAAATTTCTCATGCGACGACTATTAGTGGGAGCGGATAGAAGCGAAACAAAATCAACCAAAGATGACAGTAAAGAGGGCAAAGACCATAGTCAACAACAAGAACAACCTACGCTCACTCCATCGCAAAAGAAGAGGATGAAGCGAAGGATGAAAGAACAACGTGAAAGAGAGATGCTCGAATATGCGCAAAACGCAAACGAATCGAAGAATATAATTGGTTTCCCAGAAGATGGGGGAACATCTAGGAGTGCGATAAAAGTCGGGCGCTTAATTGTGAAACCGACGGTTCTCGGTTACGGATCCTGTGGAACGGTGGTGTTTGACGGTGAACTCGACGGTAGATCAGTCGCGGTTAAGCGTTTGTTGGCGCAGTTCCACGAACTCGCTCGCAAAGAGCTCGCCGCATTAATTGCGAGCGATGAACATCCGAATATTTTGCGATGTTTTGCCATGGAAGAAGATAAAGATTTCGTGTACGTGGCGTTGGAGCGGTGCGAGACGACGTTACAAGCGCGTGCGACGGAAGCGAAAACGAGCGAGTCTGCGCCTTTCTTGGATACCTCCGGCTTTCCAACCAGCGATTGCGTTCGGATTCTTCGCGACGTCGCCGCAGGCTTGAAACAGCTGCATTCCCAGGGTATCGTCCATCGCGATTTGAAACCTTCGAACATTCTCATCACGGAGAAAGGACGTGGCAAACTCGCAGATATGGGTGTAGCGAAAAAATTAAACTTGATCGATGGCACGAGTTTTGAAACGCGTGCGATACTAAACAATAACAACAACAATAACAACGGAGGAAGCTCTTCTGTTGGTGGTGGTGGTGATGGTACCGCCGGTTGGCAAGCGCCTGAACGTCTTACGAACGGCCGCCAATCGCGTGCCGTAGACATCTTCGCGCTCGGTTGCGTCATTCACTTCGTTCTCGCGAAAGGTAAACACCCGTTTGGAGAAAAGTTCGAGCGTGACTCGCGAGTGTTACGTGGCGATTACGACTTATCCGCGTTGAACCATCTTCCAGAAGCGAAAGATTTGGTAAGAAAATGTTTAGAAGCAAATCCGGAAAACCGGGCTTCAGCGCGAGAGGTTCTCAAACACCCGGCATGGTGGTCGCGAGAAAAACGTACGCAATTCCTTTGTGACGTTAGCGACCGCATGGAACTCGAAGACCGCGAACCAGGAGAGCGTATCCTTCTCAAAACCTTGGAAAGAGCCTCCAAATTTGGTATCTCCAACACGGACTGGCGCACGAAAATCGATCCGGCTATGCTCGAAAACCTCGAAAAGTACCGCAAATACGACGGTCGTTCCTTGCGCGACTTACTCCGAGTCATCCGCAACAAATCCGCGCACTTTCGCGAGCTACCTCCGCGCATCCAACGCATTCTTGGTGATCCTCCAGACGCGTTCTACGCCTACTTCGCCTCTCGATTCCCCAACCTCCTCTTAGCCGTCCACGAATTTGCGCGAAAATCTGACGCCATCGTCAACGACCAAATCTTCCTCAAGTATTTCGGCGACGAAGAACAACTCCAAGAAGGCAACGAATCCTGGAAAGACTTGAAAAAGCTCGCGCGCGACCAGAAAAAAGAATCCTCGAGCGGTAAAAGTGGAAATGGAAACGACGATTGGGACCTGCCTCCACAAAATTTCCCGGTGCGTCCAAACGCCGTCGATTGCGAGTTTTACGTCAAAACCGGCAAGTGCAAATACGGCGAAACGTGTAAGTTTAATCACCCGCCCGGTTTGCACTACAGACGCGCGTAACGACAAACGATATCACGTGCACGCGTAGCGTTCGTAGGAATACTGTAATAATTTATCCTTGTACCGAAGAAAGCGAGCATACGTCAAAGGTATCGTCGTCCTTTTTCTCTCTTTTGGGTATTGTTCGAAACAGTGGGCGATGTCCGATGCGATGGATCGGAGCGCAAAATTTTCTTTTCTCAAAAAGAATTTTTTCTCGAATTTTTTCTTGTCGCGACGAAAACGAAAACCATCGAGCGCTTTGTTAAAGGTCGTTCTCTCGATCGCATTCGTTTTGAAACCGATTTTGAAACCGATTGAGGAATCGTCACAAAACGTTCCACCTCCACCTCTTCCATCGGCACCAAAAGCCCTGTTTCGCGTGAGACCGCCCCGAATCGTCATCGCTTTGGCTCGATCGAAGCAGAAATGAGCGCGTTATCGCAGTGCATCCAAAGCGCGCGCGCGAGCTACGCGTCTTCGTCATCGACTTTGAACAACAAAAGAGGAGCGCGATGTCGATCAAAAAAAATAAATCACCACCACAGAAAAGTAACAACCATCATCACGAGAGCCGAAGGCGAATCCAATCGAAAAACTTCGGGCACGACGAGAGCGGTGGTCGTCACCTCCGGGAAAGGCGGCGTCGGGAAAACGACGAGTTCGGCGAATCTAGGCATGTCCATGGCCCGATTGGGCTATTCGGTCGCCTTAGTCGACGCTGATATTGGTTTGAGAAATTTGGATTTGCTCCTCGGTTTGGAAAACCGAGTGGTGTATACCGCGATGGAAGTATTGGAAGGCGAGTGTCGATTAGAACAAGCTTTGATTCGAGATAAAAGGTGGAGGAATTTAGCTTTACTGCCGATTTCCAAGAATAGGCAAAGATATAACGTGACCAGAGACAACATGAATACTATTTTGGATTTGTTGAAGAAGTCGGATTTTGACTTTATTTTTATCGATTGCCCGGCTGGGATTGATTTGGGTTTTATTAATGCAATTTCGAACGCTGAGGAGGCGATCGTGGTGACCACGCCGGAGATCACGGCCATTAGAGACGCGGATAGAGTGGCTGGATTGTTGGAGGCGAATGGGATTTTGGACGTGAGGTTGTTGGTGAATCGCGTGAGAGCAGATATGATTAAAAATAACGACATGATGAGCGTGAAGGACGTGCAGGAGATGTTGGGAGTGCCTTTGTTAGGGGCGATTCCGGAGGACACGGAAGTGATTGTGAGTACGAACCGTGGGGAGCCATTGGTGTTGAAGAAGAAGTTGACTTTGGCCGGGATTGCGTACGAAAACGCCGCGAGGAGAATTGTCGGAAAGCAAGACTTCTTGATCGATTTGGACCAACCGAAGAAAGGAATCTTTCAAAATATCAAAGAGTTTTTCACCGGAGAGGATTTGGATTAAACAAAAAGGACTATACCTACCTACTATTGATATCCTTAAAAACTGCTACTACTAAATGTTATTAACACTACGAAAAATAAATACTACCTACTACACTTTTGCGCTGTCAAACTTACAGACGCACGAATACAGCGGTCCGCCTAATAACTGCGCGACTTCTTTGTGCTTCACCATGCCAAGATTGATGCGATCAATGCTGAACTCAGCTCTTAAATTCGTTTCGATACCTCGACCCATCCCTATTAAAACGACCAGATCGCAATCGAGGCACTCGTTCGCGCATGGTTCACTGATTTCGCGCAAGTCTATTACGGGCAAATCGGAACCAGACCCGATGCACGTGAATTGTTTGGATTCGATGGCTTTTTTAAACACATTATCTTTGTCATTCATTTGTAAAAGAGTAGGAAATACGAGTTCCTCAAGCTCTTTAATCGTTATGTCGTTAATCGACGGCACATCGTTCGCGCACAAGACAACTTTCGTTCCTCTTTTCAACATCTCTCTCGCCAACGGCAAGACGCCTAAAATAGCATCCGCGCCGGCATTGTCGACGAAAATACAACACTTCTCGTGCACTCGAGTCATATCGTTCCATCGATTCTTTAACGAGTCAAAATCATTGACCACGAACACGTCCGTTTTCGTATCTCGAGTCTCAAAAAACGATTTAGCGATATCATCTTCTTTATCGTTGTTATTACTAAACAATGCCTGACTCGCCGCGGCGCCTAAATCGAAAATATTCCCCGCAAAAACGCCTTTCACCAATTCCAGTATCCCCGCATTCTCGTTATCTAACCTTTCTAAAACTCTCGGCAGCGCTTCTAACGCTTTCACGTTCTCCTCTCTCTTCACGGTTTGAAAACAGTCGTAAAAGCCAAGTTTTCTCAAACACTCGTCTCTGAAACGACACATGTGTATGACATTCATCAACTTGTCATCCTCGTTCTCGTTCAAATCGTCTAAATACTTCTCGAATCGTTCCTGAAATATTTCGGACTTCCTCTCTGAATCCTCCACCGACGCATCCATTTTCGCTCGCTTCGTAAACTCTGGCAACGACATCCGAAAGACGCGTATCCAATCGCGCTTTTTTATCGGCTGTGGATGCGTGTCCCCGGGATTGTACTCGAACGTTGTTGGTTCGTACGCGCTGACATCTTTGATGTGCGGGAACGGAACCATCGGACGCATCTCTTCTGCTTCTGGTGGCATCGTCGTCTCCGTCGTGGTCGTCGTCGTTCGCGGGCGGCCGAGGACGAAACGCCGCCAACAATGTGCTTTTTTTGTGCACCTTTTCCAATGTGTGTTTTTTATGTGGACGAAAGAAGAAGAGCAAAAACGACCATATGGACGACTAAATTTAAGGTGTGAGAAATCCTCTCCTCCCTTTCTTTTTTTGATACGAATTTTTACGCGAACTTTCTCTTTCGCATTTTCCGCCGCGAGAACGTCACATATTGCACTCCATTCCACGCACAATGTTTGCCTTGTCTGCACAATCGTTCGCGGTTTCCGCGAGGTACGTCGGAATCGTTTCGCATCCGATCGCGCGTCGCCGAGATACGATTTTCCTTTTTCGTTGTTTCTTTTTTTTTGTGAAAATCGCATCGGGAAAATCGGGAGAGCGACACAGAGGGAGAAACCACCTCCGTTTGAAGGCGAAAAATGCCAAGTAAGACGAATTTCCCCACGGCCTCGTTTAAAAGTCCCGAAAAACTCACCCTCGCGTCTCTCCCGAAGCAGGAACGCCGTCGTTCACAGAAAACAAACGTCGAAGAGAGCGTCTTTCAAAGTCAGAGCGGAGGTGCGCGCCGTCGTCTCGTTCGCGCGCGCCCACAAAGCCACGCGATTCGTTTTTTAATCTTTTCCTCCTTTTTCCGCTTCATGTCGTTTTAGTCGTCCTTCTCGGTGTCGTCCGTCCCAAAAGAGGAAAAAAATCAAAAAACAGAGGGGAAATTGCCCGTGTTTTGAGGGCGATTTTTGGTCCAGAATCGAAAAAATTCGTATCTCTTCTTCGAGAGACCAAATCGAAACATTTTTCTTTTTTTTGAAATTTTTTTGGTGGGTTTCGGGAGTAAACGACGACTTTTTGTGTAACACAAAGGAGGAGACAAGACGACCACCTTTTGTACAAAAAAAGAAAAAGAAGCGCGAAGAAGAAGAGGAGGAGGAAGACGACGACGACGACGACGACCAACGCCGGAGGAAAATAGAGATGCGCGTGGTAGTGTCGTCCGTGTGGCCCCTGGGTTCTTGCGCGCGTCGCGACACGACGTGGCTGGAAACGTGTTTTTTTCTTGACTGACGCGAGTTTTCTTTCTCTACCGAACGAGCAGGGTGACGCCGCGGCAGCGAAGAAGGCGGAGAAGGCGGAAAAAAAGGAACAAATCGGCCCGCCGAGAGGTTCTAAGGTGAAGATCATGCGCCCGGAATCGTACTGGTTCAACGACTACGGCAAAGTGATTTCGGTCGATCAGTCTGGCGTTAGGTACCCGGTCGTGGTTCGTTTCGAGAAGGTCAACTACGCTGGAGTTTCGACGAACAACTACGCTTTGGATGAAATTGAGTATTAATAATTCGGTCATCTATATACATATATGTTAAATCGTAAAAGAAAGAGAGAGAAAAGAGGAAGAGAGAGAGGGAGAGAGAGAGAGAGAGAGAGGCTGTATTTAGTTTCAAAACATTCAGCAAGTACTCGGAAGAGGGGCGAGACGCAGGGATGGATAAATTGTCTCGAGCAGCGCGCGCGCCGAGGAGTGTCTCATCACTTTCGGCAGTGTATTTATACATGCAAAGAAAGAGACAGAGAAGGATCGTGTAGTCACAAATTGCCCCCAAATTTTGAACTTGTTTAGCTCGTAGTAGTCGGCGAAGTAATATATGCGTTGTAATCAAAACGATGTTTATAAGCAGTGCAAAAAAAAAAAATTTCGTTTCCTTCACTTTTGGGTCTGGGTGTTCCTTTCGTCTACGATGCGCGCGAGCGGGCGCTCCTCGCGTCGCTCATCTCGTCGCGATTGGCACTCGACGAGGGGCAAACGAAGTTTAGACGACGTGGTGATAGACTTGGACGACCCGACCGTGAAACTTTGGGCCCGGTTAGCCGTGTATGCGCTGGTGTTTATCGCGCCCGGGTACGTCGTTTTCTTTCCATTTTTCCCGGGGACTAATCGAAATTTTTGACGCGTGTCTCGAGCGTGTAAGAAGAACGCACTGTTGAACTAACCAATGACTCTCTTTCAATGCAATCACGATGGGCGCCATCGACGGTGCAGGGTATTGTTGTTCGCGCTACCGTCGATTCGACTGGGTGGGAACTTTGTCCACGATACGTCGCCATCGAGGTTGAACAGTCATCACGAACAGCAGCCTCGAAAAGCTTTGCCACCGCACAAAGGCCAACACCATTGGTGGCAACACGAGAGACAACAACGCGAGCCTGAAGTAGACGCAATAGTGGATGATTTAGATGTAGACGCTCTGTTTGAATTAGAAGAGATCAAACCGCACGAGATAGTTGAAGAGCACCAAACGTCGTCTCGGGGCGACAAGGAGCATTCCCACGCGCCGGTGCTGGAGGGGGACGACGAAGAGGAAGAGAGGGAGGCGCACGAAGCGACTGAGATGGGTGGTAGCAGTGGTAGCAGTAGAGATAGAGGTGGTGGTGATAACAGTATCGTAGAGAATAAAGACGCCATTGGTGCTGGAGGAGAGGAAGAGGAGGATAAGTTGGAGAGTTTAGACATGTCCTCGAGCGAAAAGGAAGAACACCAGAAGGCGATTGAAGAAGAGCAAAACGCCACGGAGGAAAGCAATAGTAACCGTGACGACGATTCGTTAGATGTAATCGGCGTGGAGTCGTCTGCATCGCAAGCGAGAATTAAGAAACTGAAGCAATTGATAAAACCAAAGAAGATGCGTGTTTTTCTTTCCTTGAAAGCTGTAAATCCCGGGTGTCGCTATTTATCTGAAGGTCTCGGGAACGTCGAACGAAGCGATATCCAGGGCAACGGGTACGGAAAGTTAGTCACGGATCCTTCGCAATTACATATCAGTGGTGCTGGTAGTACCAATGATTTAGGAGTCACCGTGCAGCAGCAAAAGCAAACGATAATTTACGACGCGAACGGTGAGCCGATGACGAAAAAGCCATCCGGCGCGTCCGTCGCAAAAGAAATCGCCTCAAACGCAGGCAGTGGCAGTTTGAGGAAACTCCTCTCTTCAGATGATAACACAAATATTTCCCCGGACGACGAAGCCTCAAATGCTCGAATCAGTCCAAACAAATGTCGCGTTCGATGGTCCACCGGTAGAGACGGCAAGGAAATGTCCACGACACCGATGGAGTTTAAAATGCTCCACGTCGCTCGAAAACAAGCGTTAGAGCTCGAAACGCAATTCCTTCCGCGTCTCCCACATCATGATTTCGACCAAACGTATAAAACCTGTGCTGTTGTCGCAAACGGAGGCGTTCATCTCCGCGCGGAAAAAGGAAAAGAAATCGACGCGCACGAAGCCATCTTTCGCATAAACTACGCTCCGGTTTCCGGAAAATCCTCCGCCACCAACAAAGATTTCTCCAAGCACGTCGGTTCTCGAACAACTTTCGACGTCGTTAATCGTCCAAACTCGGACGCACTCCTTCGCGGCGCGCACAATTGGCGCAAACCAGAAAGACAACCCGGCAAATCTGGATTCGCTGGTAAAAACACCCCGGGTAAAAACCGCCGCGTCGCCGCATTAGTCCTTGGTGAACCACTTATCCGCGACGCTCGTCGCGAACAGTTCCTTCCACTCATGCGTGCTAACAAAGACAAAGAAATCTACCTCACAACTCCGGAAACTACGTACACGTTCCGCTACGTCTGGCACGAGTTGAAAAAAATTGTTGAAGCTCGCAACCCGGGCAGTAAATACAACGACAAACCAATGACTGGTTGGACCACGGTCATGCTCGCCGTCCAACTCTGCGAAAGTGTCTCATTGTACGGTTTCCAGCCTTTCAAAGGCGATTCTACAGACGACCGGTACCATTATTTTGACAGAGTCAGCGCGAGTTTGAAAGTGCATTCATTCGATTTAGCGTTCGAGGTGTTCAAGTTGTTGCGAGGGTTCAACGTCACGTTAATCGATCCAGAACACGATAGTGATTTCAGGAAACATGTTCAATAGCGTATGCATATGTATCCCGTTGCTTTAGGTATAGAGTAATTGTAATAGCTGTGTTCGTGCAACGTACTCGCGCGTCCGTTGCGCTGAAGAATACAATTTTATTCATTCTTCTTTTTCAAGTCCGTCTGAGAGGCACTTTTTCGAGTCGAGGTTTTTTTGCGCACACAATTTCTCCTCACTCTCGACGCGCTTTTGCGTTCAAGTCGCACCACAAAGTCAGAGGAATAGGGTTAAAATCCTCTGCACACATCGCGAGAGTGCGAAACTGTTGCTTCCGTACAAAACGCGAGTTTGAGAGCGCGTGAGAGGAAAGACTAATGGTTGTCCGAGAGGCTTCAAATCCTCCACCGCCGAGCCGCCGTCTTTCGCACGTGGATGATGCGAAAGCGTACCAACCGTTCCAGAACACGGGTAATAACCCGGCGACAAATCCAGTGCCGAGACAAAATGCTGGTAGGGAATGCCAGAAAATGAGCATGTCGAAAGAATCGTTCGTCAAAACGAACCTACCGAGAAGAATAAAGAAAGTTACATTTTCAACGATGTCTGGGAGCGAAATCGCGAAGGCGGGTGTTTTACACGTCACCGAAAGGAAACTGTATGACTCGGAGCGGAAGCCTCATGAAGGAGGCGTGTTGGACACACGATTAGGGACAACGAATAAGTCACACGGGGTGTGTCAGACGTGTAAAGAGGATATTAGAAATTGCAGCGGCCACTTCGGGTATTTGAAGTTGGAGTTGCCGGTATTTCACGTCGGTTATTTTAAAACCATAGTACATTGTTTGCAGTGCGTGTGTAAGGAGTGTTCGTGCTTATTGATAAAAGAGGAAGAACAGTCGGAAATGTTGACACGGTTACGGTCAAGGGAGAAAAAAAATGGAGGCGTGGATCACGCGTACAGACGAGTGATGTTTAAGAATTTGTTGGAAAAGTGCAAGAGAACGAAAGTGTGTTTTCAGTGCGAAGCGGCGAACGGGCCGGTGAAACGAGCAGGACAGAATTTAAAGATTATTCACGAAAAGTATACGAACAATAAGGGCGAGCAAGGGAAGAGAGAGTGGGAGTTTGAAGAGGCTATGAAACACAACGATCAGCTGAGACAATACATCGCGAGAGCACAGGACGATTTGAACCCGATTCGAGTGTTGCAAATATTCAAAAAAATCGCCGATGAGGATTTGAGGTTGTTAGACTTAGCGCAAAGACCGGAAAATATGGTGATCACGCATTTAAGCGTACCGCCGTGTTGTATTCGACCGTCGGTGGAGTTGGACGGGCAAGCCGGGAGCACCGAAGATGATATTTCCATGAAATTGGTACAGATTATCGAGATTAATAACGTGTTGAAACAAGGGTTGGAAAGAGGGTTGGCAGTGACCAACGTGATGGAGAATTGGGACTTTTTGCAGATTCAGTTTGCCATGTATATTAATTCAGAGTTGCCTGGTATTTCGAGTCAATATCAAACTTCTGGGAAACCATTGAGAGGCTTCGTGCAACGCTTGAAAGGAAAACAAGGACGGTTTCGCGGGAACTTGTCAGGGAAGAGAGTTGATTTTACGGCGAGAACAGTTATTTCTCCTGATCCAAACTTACGGATCGACGAGGTTGGTTTACCGCAACACATAGCAATGCAATTGACGTACCCAGAAACGGTGAATAACAATAACATCGCCGAGTTGAGACAGTTGGTTATCAACGGCCAAGGAAAATGGCCAGGGGCGAATTTCGTGAAATTCGTGTCTAAAGCGGCTCAGTATTTAAAATATGGCGACAGAAATCAAGTCGCAAAGTCGTTGAAACCTGGTGATATCGTTGAACGGCACGTGCGAGATGGAGACGTTCTTCTTTTCAATCGCCAACCGTCGTTGCACAAGATGAGCATCATGGCGCATCGAGCGAAAGTCATGCCGTGGCGCACCTTACGGTTTAACGAGTGCGTGTGCGCGCCGTACAACGCTGATTTCGACGGCGACGAGATGAACATTCATTTACCACAAACGGAAGAAGCGAGAGCGGAAGCGATTAGTTTAATGGGCGTGACGCAAAATTTGTGTACGCCGAAAAACGGTGAAATTTTAATCGCCGCGACACAAGATTTCTTAACCGCCTCGTTCTTATTGACCTCGAAAGAGGTATTCTTTGACCGTTCACAGTTTGGCCAATTAGCAGCGTACATGTCGGATGCGTTGGAATCCATCGATTTGCCGTCACCAGCAATTGTTAAACCAGTTGAAATGTGGACCGGGAAACAGATTTTCTCCGTTTTGATTCGACCGCTGATGCGAGACCAGATTTTCGTCAATTTGGAAGTCGCCGAAAAGGCGTACACGAAAATGAACCAACAAATGTGCCCGAACGACGGGTACGTCTGCATTCAAAACTCAGAAATCATTTCTGGCCAGTTAGGTAAAGCAACTTTAGGTGGTGGAAACAAGACCGGTTTGTTTTACGTCTTGAATTCCGATTACGGCGCCGAAGTGGCGGGTAATGCAATGAATCGTCTCGCAAAGCTAGCTGCGCGATGGATTGGTATTCGCGGGTTTTCAATTGGCATAGACGACGTGAAACCATCTCCTGAGTTAGAGCAAGAAAAACAAAACCGAATGGATTCCGGCTACGCCAAATGCGACGAACGTATCGCGAATTTTGAGAAAGGCACATTGGATTTACAACCCGGGTGTAACGCCGAACAGACGTTAGAGGCAGAGGTTTTGGGCGTGTTATCTGCCGTTCGCGAAGCTGCCGGAAACGCGTGCTTAGACGCGTTACCAAAACTCAACGCACCTTTAATCATGGCTTTATGTGGTTCTAAAGGCTCGACGATCAACATCTCGCAAATGATGGCGTGTGTCGGCCAGCAAGCAGTGGGAGGCACGCGCCCGCCAGATGGCTTCTCTGAACGTTCTTTGCCGCATTTTAAACGCGGCGAAAAAACACCCGCAGCAAAAGGATTTGTTGCGAACTCGTTTTATTCTGGTTTACTTCCAACTGAATTTTTCTTCCACACGATGGCTGGGAGAGAAGGTTTAGTCGATACTGCAGTAAAAACTGCCGAAACCGGATACATGTCCAGACGTCTGATGAAAGCATTGGAAGATTTGAGTTTAGGCTACGATGGAACGGTTCGAAATAGTAGTATGGATATTGTGCAGTTAGAGTATGGAGATGACGGGCTGGAACCGACATTAATGGAAGGTTCGGAAGGCGAACCCGTCGATTTAGAACGCCTCATGTTGAGAGCGAAAGGTTTGATTCCTCAGCGAAAGCATCCAAACGAAGAGCATCCTGCGACGACGACAACGAAAAACAGTAGGAAGAACGGTAAAACTGGAGCACACGCGACGCCAGCCATGAATTTAGAAGGTAAAGATAAACTCGTACTCACGACTGAAGACGCGAACGCTTTACTCGAAAAGCGAGGTTTCGGCGAGAAGGATTTACCCGATGACGAAGACGAACGCCTTAGTGCTGGATTGCAATACGGCAAAGATAACATTTCGCACCGTTTTAAGGAATCTGTCCGAGACTTTATCTTGTCACCGAAAGTGCTATCGCAAAAACTGTCCATAAGACGCGTAGATGCGTTTCTGAAGGCGTGCGTGCAAAAATATAAAGCAAAACGCATCGAACCAGGCACGGCGGTGGGTGCCGTCAGCGCGCAATCTATCGGCGAGCCTGGTACGCAAATGACGCTGAAAACCTTTCACTTTGCCGGGGTAGCATCGATGAATATCACTTTAGGTGTGCCTCGAATTAAAGAGATTATTAATGCGACGAAGAACATATCCACGCCGATTATTACGGCTAAGTTGGTTTCCGATAAGGACGTGAAAGCGGCACGGTTGGTGAAAGGAAAGATAGAGAAAACGATGCTTGGCGAAATTTGCGAATCTATTTCAATCGTTTTGCGTCCTAAAGGAGCGTACCTCGAATTCGTTCTTGACGAAAAAGCGATCGCTTCTTTACAGTTGGACGTGACAGCTGAGTCCGCTAAAGAGGCTATCTTAGACACGCCGAAATTGAAACTGAAAGACCACAACGTCGTCGTCGTCGGGAACCGCGCGATTCACGTTATACCTCCGGAAGAGAAAGCGTCTTCGAAAAATCCACCTAGTAAAAAATCCATAATCAACATTTTGCAATCCTTGCGAACAAGTGTACCGAAAGTAATTGTTCACGGGTTATCTTCCGTTACTCGAGCGGTGATAAACAAAGGCGACATGGATTCGAAAAACGATAAGGATTCGTTCAATTTGATTGTCGAAGGTACGAACCTTCTCGATGTCATGGGTATCGATGGTGTCGTTGGCGAAGAGACAACGACGAACCACATCATGGAAGCCGAAAGATCTTTAGGTATTGAAGCCGCCCGATCGTGCGTGATCAAAGAAATCAACGATACGATGAAGGCGCATGGTATGTCTATTGATTCTCGACACTCGATGTTGTTGGCCGATGTGATGACGTATAAAGGTGAAGTTTTAGGCATCACCAGGTTTGGGATGGCCAAGATGAAAGAGTCAGTACTCATGCTCGCCTCGTTCGAAAAAACTACGGATCACTTATTTGAAGCGGCTTTGAGAGGCCGCACGGATCAAATTGACGGCGTTTCCGAGTGCATCATCATGGGCATTCCAATGCCGATTGGTACCGGGATGTTTAAATTGAAACAACGAAACGTAGAAGTGAAAGTTACCAAGTTTGATCGAGTCATCAATGTAGATGAAGAGGAGGGCGATGAAGACGAGGAGAGTGAATATTTGCGCGACGGAAGACTTCCCTACGATGGAAAATTCGGAAGTACGATGGTGTACAAAGAGATTGACAAGTTACCGATACGGCCGCCGATTCTGTTAGACCAAGAAACCAAAGACCAGAAACCAAACTAATACTAATTTCAAACAATACTAATAGCGCTGCTGCAATTTTAATTGACTTACTCGTAGAATATACGAAAAAAATACTCGCATAACAACAGTCAATGAATCACCTAAAACTAAACACGCGCTATATTTAATGGAATTTTTTAATCAACTTGGCAAGAATCGAAGCGGCATCTTTCATGTCACTCATTAAGCAATGCTCATCGTCAGCGTGATATGTGCTCATCAAACCGAAGCCAATCAATTGAATATCAAACCCCGCGGATTTCAAATCGTGTACCAGCGGCAAACTTCCCGTGAGTGAGTACGGCTCCGACTTTCCTTTTACCTCTTGAATCGAATCGCACATCTTCGTAAACGCTGGCGACGTTAAATCGCACGCAATACCAGTCAATAAATGTTCGCCCCACTCGATGGATAATTTGCCCACTATTTTCTCACCGTTTGGATCTTTCGGATCGTCGATAATAAACTTCGACCACGGACCTCTCGTGGGCAACTCGCCAACTTTTTTATTCATATCCTCCACTGTTTTTTCCAGAAAAGATTTCACTTTATCTACTTCGTAAAACGGCGTCAACCGAATATCGCCAGAAACTGTCGCATCTGGCGGAATTTGATTCAACCCTCCCGGCGCGCATCGAATCTGCGTCGGTTTCATCGTCGAGCTCGTGATAAATTTGTACTCTTTCTCTAAGTCGCACGGTGGAAACTTCGTATAAAACTCATGCTGCAACTTAGTCGTCGCTTCCATCGCCAACTCAATCGCGTTGATGCCTTTATGTGGCAAACCAGAGTGAAACCTGTGCCCTTCACACTTCAAATCCCATGTGATTGCCCCAGCGGTACCAATGCACGGCTGCGAATCCGCGCAATCCACCCAGACCACCGGGCCTGCTTTGCAATGATCCAACTCCCCATTCTCTACTAACCCATCCACGCCAATCCCAGGCCCGTTCGCCTCTTCGCTCGCGATAAAGACGCACGACAAACTCGTATTCAACTCGAACCCGTCGATTTCGCTCAACTGCGTAAACAACGTCGTCATCAATGCCACGTGCCCTAAACAGTCTGTCGTGCCTCTGCCATATAATTTATCGCCATCAATGGACAGTTTAAAGGGATCTACGTTCCATGCTTCCGGATCGGCCGGGACCACATCCAGATGGGATCCGACGAAACTCAACTGTTCTTCTTTGCTTCCTTTCCCAGGCAGTCGGATGATGACGTTGCTTCTTCCAGGAACGTAACTCTTCCTCTCGACTATCAATTTCCCGCCATTTTCAACCGTAAATGGTTCTAAACATTCTAACACGTGTTTGACGACTCGGTCCTCTTCGGGGACGAACGCGGTGCCTACACCGGTGTTTTGGACGAATTGGCTCTCTCCGATGAGTTTTTCGAGTAACGAAAGGAATCGAGACTCATTTAATTGGAGACCATCGAGAGCTGTTTCGGTCGAAGATGACATCGTTATCGATCGCCTCGATCGCGCGAGAGATGTGGCGCCTTTTTTTCTGTAGAAGGAGGATGTAGTGGTGGTACGTTGATGGATTAGTGCGGGAAAGCTTTGCGCGAGCATAAGGAAAAGTGACGACATTTTGTCTTTATTTGAGAAAAGAGGGAGAAAAATGCAAGTCGAGAACGCTAGTACGCCAGTACGACGTGTTCAAATTCTCAACATCATACTCTACCATCTAAAGAATGCGAAAGAATTGCTACCGATTGCATTTTGTTTCTGTTCTATCTATTCTTATCGTTAACATTTCGGGTTCAAATCGTTCTCTTTCGGCGCGTAAATGAAAACGTTTTCAGTTTTAAAGAAGCTGCCGCTCTCGTCAACTGCGGACGCGGTAATTCTTTTCCCATTACTATCGAGTGGAATACCATGCGCGCCCCAAAAACTCATCGAACTCTTTGGAAACTGTAAACCACGCTTGCCTAAAGCAAATCCTAACGCTAACGCAGCGGAACAGTCGCTATCGCCGGCATCGTAGACGAATGCGCACCGGACGCGTTTGCCATTGCGAGCAAACTCGTGTCGATCTCGCGCGTTGATCGCCCGGAGATAATCGAGTAACTCGTCGTCGTCGTTGTTGGTTTTGTACGCTAGGGAAATCGAGAAGGATTCGTAATCTAAAACATCCGATAAAGGGAGAGCGTCTAAGAGCGCATTGGCAAAATGGTCATCGTCATCCGCATTAGCATTTTTCTTGTGGAACAAAACCGGAATGCAATCCGACCAAAGCGCCAAGGCGATATTTTTCGTCCACCGATTTCTCTCGTCTATATCCTCATCACCTTCTGCGTCGTTCGGAACGATAATCACACAAAACGAAGCCTTAAATCGCATGTCTTCACCATGCGACACCTTGTAGATCCTCCTTAACCGCTTCGCCTCTTCGTCGTCCCCTAACACGCTTATCAACGCGTGCGATTGCCTTTTCGAATTCAATCGTTCTGTAGTTTCGTCGTTTCTTCTTGCCTCA
>MDTC01036960.1_pt1 | contig 18820 bp, 14 predicted proteins | sample 811181 | NCBI WGS metagenome assembly MDTC01 (sample SAMN05326644, study PRJNA326480) | marine metagenome | isolation source: seawater | place: Pacific Ocean: North | collected 2011
CCTAACGTAGTTTGAAATCCTCCTTTCGAGTATTCTCGCTCAGGCTGGTCAACATAGAGACTCTCTCAAGCCTCTCCCTTTAGGGGGAGGTTGTTGACCGTTCTTCTACTTCCAGCGTATGGGGGTGTATGCTTTTCTTTTTAGGGGCTTTTGAGGAGCAGGTGGTGCTTTGACGTACAAAAAGAGCGTCCCCTTGTCGATCTGCAGCGGCGTTGGGTGCCCGCTCCTTTTGTAGGCAAAGCGCAGCGGGATACGATAATTCCCGGTCTTCTCTCCGAGCAAATGGAGACTCAGGACTTGTGAATGTACACCACCATACGTCGAAATAGGGGTCAATGTCGTCTTGTGCCAACGACACCCTGCAGGGAGTTTTGTCGGCACCCATTCAATCCCCTGAAAACGGTCTCTTGAACCACGCCAACGGATCACAAAGTTGATCTTGGAGGGGCGTCCCTGTTTGATCTGGTGTCCTCGCACAAACAAGATCTGAGGGGGCGCGACACCACGTGCGGCACGCAGCCACTGTCGATATGTTTTTTTTCGCAGACGCCACATTTGTGCTGGCTGTGTGAGAAATTGAATCGCCTCACGGTGGGCCTTCCAATGCCACATCCCAGGACCGACACGTTTGGCCACGATCCAGCCCCACGGATCGACGATCAACGTCACAGGTAAATAGGCAGTGGGCAGCAATTGAGCCAGTCGATTCGCAGGATCGTGGAGTGTGATGGGGAAAAATGCTCCAGGTTTCAGAGCGTTCATAAAAGGACGAACGACAGCGGCGCGCTCGTTGGTGACACCAACGAGCGCGAGCTTTGTGTTTGACTTTTGCAGCGCCAGCTTACCAGGCAGCTCAGCTTTACAAGCCTTACACCACGTCGCCCAACGTGTGAGCAAGATGGTCTTTCCCTTGAGTGTCCAAAAGGAGAAGGTCTTTCCATTGGTGTCCTTCACAGACATCTTGAGAGGGAAGCGACGTAGACGTGTGGGTTTGAGCTGTCTCGTCTGCTTCAACAGAATGTCGAGGAGCTCTTTGTGCCTCGGGTGTTTTGCATAGTAGGGGTGTTGTGTCGCGCTGGCATCGAATGAATACCCCATCAACAAGACGAAGACGACAACCCACATAGATTTCCTCACGATACGCTCCATATATCAGCTCTCACAGAGAAGAGACTCAACCCTCTCAAGAACAAGGTTACGAAGTTGTGTCCTTGTGCTCGGCGACCCATTCATCGACCTGCTTCCATTGATCCATCAACCACACACGTCGCTGTGCTTGTTCTTTGGGGATATCTTTGTTTGCGACTCGCCAAAAATACAGACGAATGGGTTTTCCGATCAGCGAACCATTCCACATATCCCAAAAAGTCGAGACATTCTCAAAGCCGACATGTGCACAGAACAAGACATCTGCCTCATCACCCGCTTCAAGCAAGGCAAGGGGGCCTCCCAAGCGCGGAGGGAGCACATGGCCATACGACTCAGCCCTCTCAAGGCTCTCGGTGTCCCCTTTTTCTCGAAGTCTTTGTAGGATGCGCGCGCGTTTCTTTGGGGAAAATCGCGTCCCCTCTGGATAGATCAACGTTCCATCTTTGGGTCCAAGATCTTTCGCGAGTGCCCGGACTTTTTCGATCTCAGCCTCACTGTCTCCCGACCCCCTTTTGACGAAGGCATTTGGGATACGAAGTCCAACGATGTCCAGACATGGATCCCACAAGAGCTCGTGCTTGAGGACATAGCGTAAACGCATCCTGTAGGGCGCACACAAAAACCCAACAGCCAACACTGTATCAGCGACGCTCGCGTGACGAATGAAGAGGTGATAGGGACCATTTTCTCCAAGTTCGGCGCCTTCGACCTCAAAACGGCAAGAGTACAACCACCCAGCACCAAACAACAGAGTCTTTCCCCACAGATGTTGTAATCGGTAATTGGCGTCGACAAAACGAACACGATCATAACCTGGCAAGAGAAAACGCAGCCAAAGCAAGAAGCTCGCGACAATCCCCACCCACTCGCAGAGTAGATACAACAGAAAAAAGCAGGTCACACGAAGCGCCGCGAAGCGCTTGCGTCTGACGATCCCAAGGAGAAACATGCTGAGTAACAACAAAGGAGAGAGCGCGAAACAGAGACTTCCTAGCACACCGTACAAAGGCAGCGAAAGCAAGCGGCGCTTCCACACCTCTCCCCAACGATATTCTTCACCCATGAGCACTCCTTGTCACGGCACTTTGGTGCTACATCATAATAAGGCTTTAGACCTTAAGGCCGTCGGATAGAAAAACGGATACGTCCTAACCTTTTGCACCCTCAGCGCTTGGATAGACTTCTTCGACACGTTTGAGTTGTTTGCCGATTTGTCCGGTCAAGATGTAAAAGAACATCACCCAATCACAAGCCAAGGAGCGAAATGGGTAGGTAAAGGTGGCGGGTCGATTCTTTTCCACAAAGAAGTGACCAATCCACGCAAACGCATAACCACTCACAAGCGCCGCGAGCACAAACCAAGCGTTACGTGCGTAAATCGCATATCCTAACCACCCGAGCGCGATCGCAGAGCCGATAAAGTGCAAGACCCTGTTCGTAAAATTTGAATGTTCGTGAAGATAAAAGAGCCAAAAATCATCAAATGTTTCCAATTTCTTGGGCTCGCCCATGCTGGACCTCCTGTGCGTGAGAGGATAGTTACTTCCTCTTGGGTAACAATTTGGCTTGGAGCTTATGTATTGTAAGGATCTGCTTTGCGAATACAAGAGGATCAGCCGTTGGCAGTTCGCACACTCCATGTGTACAAACATATGCAGTCACCCGTCCCTTTCGGGCTTTCTTTTGGGCCACGAGAGGGATCAACGCGGAGAGTTGCTTTTGTCGTGCGCCTTGGGTCGTAACCACGAAGACTCTGTTGGGCACAAACGACCGTCGCAAGACCTTCAAAAAGGGTGTAATTGAGGCAGTCTGCTTTGGCTTAATGAGCACGATCTGCTTGGGTTTATCGTGATAAAAATCCAGCGCCAAGAGCATCTCGGAGAGCGCCATGGGGGCGGTCTTTATCCTGCGACCAAACGCGCGCATTGTCTTCTCAGCATACAGACGAAAGCGCGGTTTTGTCGTCAATTCATACAAACGCAGTAAGTTCATCACCTGGATCGAGTTCCCCGTGGGAACAGCGCCATCGTATTGGGGTTTGGGTCTGACGAGGAGCTTTTCATGATCTGCGCTCGTGCGAAAGTAACCTCCGGCCTTTGCGTCCCAATAGTATCGTTGGAGTGTTCGCTGAAGGGAGCGCGCAGCGCGTAACCAGTGGACATCCTGTGTCACTTCGAACACATCGAGATAGGCCGCGATGAGAAATGCATAATCTTCGAGGTAGGCGTTGTGTTTCGCAACGCCATCCTTCCACGTGCGGAACAAACGCCCTTTCCGTTGCACATGTTTCCACAAAAAACGCGAGGCTGCCACGGCTTTCTTTCTGTAATCGGCACGTCCAAGAACCAGGGCAGCTCGTGCATAAGCAGAGATCATCAACGCATTCCAGGAGGTGATGATCTTGGTGTCGCAGAGCGGCGGGATGCGTTTTTTGCGCACGAGATAGAGTCGCTTGCGGGATTTTTGAATCACATCTCTCAGCGCGCTCTTCGTGATCTTGAGTTGCCGCGCGACCTTCTCTGGCGCGGCTGGGATATGGAGGATATTCTTCCCCTCAAAGTTGCCCTTGGAGGTCATCGCGTAGTAGGTCGCAAAGATCTTCGCATCACGTGCGGGGAGGTGTTTTTTGATCTGGGCAAGTGTCCAGACAAAGAACTTGCCCTCATGCCCTTCGCTGTCCGCATCTGTCGCGGAAAAGAACCCTCCTCCAGGCGCGGTCATCTCACGAGAGACGTAATCCAACACTTCCTCTACAATCCGACGAAACTCCGCACGCTTTGTCACCTGATACCCATCCAGATACGAGAACGTCAACAGTGCGTTGTCGTAGAGCATCTTCTCAAAGTGCGGAACGAGCCACTTCGCATCAGTCGCGTAACGGTGAAATCCTCCACCAAGCTGATCGTACAACCCCCCTCTCGCCATCTTTTGCAGTGTAAATGACGCCATATATCGAGCGCGAGGATGCCCTGTACGTCGGTCATATCGATACAACAACTGAGAAGACAGACTGCTTGGAAACTTGATCCGACGCCTGACGCCTCCGTCGACATCGTCGAAGCGCTGGTGGTACTGACGAACCAGTGTATGGATGGGGTGATAAGACGGAACACTAGAAGCTCCAGGAACGTAGGCATAAGAGCGTAGACGGCGTAACAACTTGGTTGAAGTCGACTGGATCGTCTGTGGATGTTGCTTAAAACGTTTGCGCATCAGCTTCAAGACGCTCAAAAAACCACGTCGACGCCATCGATTGTTTGGAGGAAAGTACGTCCCACCGTAAAATGGCTGCTTCTTGGGTGTCAGCCAGACAGTCATAGGCCAACCGCCGCTGCCTGTTAACATTTGGACGACCTGCATGTAGATACCATCGATATCAGTCCGCTCTTCTCGGTCGACTTTGATCGCGATGTAGTGTTTGTTGAGATACGCAGCGACCTTTTTGTTCTCAAAAGATTCGCGCTCCATCACGTGACACCAATGACACGTCGCATATCCCACAGACAACAGCACGGGTTTCTTTTCGCGCTCTGCTCGGTCAAAGGCGGCCTTTCCCCACGGATACCAATTGACCGGATTGTGTGCGTGTTGAAGCAGATAAGGACTCGTCTCAAAGATCAAACGATTGGTATACTTGGGCAAACCACCTGCCTGAAAATGATGTGTCCTTGGCTTGTATCCCTTTCCTTTTTTGCGGTATGCGGTGGACATCTTTTGACGGAGTGTGTACGGATGCATCGACATCCCTGGTAACGGCCCCGCAAACCGCTGAATATATGCGAGCGCAGGGTCTACGGAGACGTATTTGGAAATGACATGCTTATCAACGTGTTTTTTTGGTGGTGTAGATGCTTTTGACAAACAAGGCCAACAAAACAACACCATCCCCACAAACAAAGACAACCGCAACATCGCTATGACGCTCCTAAAATTTGAACGAGTCGTTCATTTTGTATCAGAAATTCGAGGTTTTTGGCCATGACTATGACATGGACGTTCGTTGAAACATAGGGACAGTCGAGAAAAAACAAAAGGGAACACCAACACTCCCCGCGTGGAACAGGTCTTGCTTGGGGATGATACACTTTAACTTGAGAAACGAACAAATGGAGGTTTTGAACAATGATAAAGAGATGGTTGATGGCGCTTTTTGTTGTGAGCTCGTTCTTTTGGCTCGCGTGCGCATCAGAAGAGATGATCAAAGCCGAAATCGAGAAGGCCAGAGCCTGTGACAAAGACGAAGACTGTGTGAGCGTCGCTCATCTAAAGTGCCCCTTTGGATGTGCACTTTACGTCCACAAGGACAAAAAAGAGCATATCGAAGGCCTGATCAAAGGATACCCATCAACCTGCGCATATGACTGCCTTCAGATGGAGTTCGCCGGCTGCAAAGACAACCTTTGCACCGCCCAACAAAAACCTTAGGCGAATCCAAGAAGCAATCCCACTCACTTTGACATCCCACCTTGACGTCCAGACATGGCTCCTTTTACCATAGACCAACATCCTATCCAGAATTGCCTTCTCAAATGTCAGCGCACCTGCATTTACAAAAAGTGATTCTGTCGACATTGTAGGCTGTTGAATACAGAAAGGTTACGAAAGGAGCCCGCTCCCGCATGCTTTTTTCCATTCAACGACCTCTCGCGAAAGAGCTACGACACAACGGTCGAATACGCGTCCTGACTCTGCGAAAAAATGCAACGTCGCGTTCATACACTTGGTGAGAGAACCACTCCGTCTTTAAACAGGAATATATGATATGTCCATGCGTGCTGTTATTCTCTGTTTCTTGCTATGTTTATCAAGCGCTCTCTTGTTTGCGTGCCCAACACCTCCGGGAGAGTGTACACAAACAAGCGACTGTCCTGACGATTCAACATGTGTCAAGAATGTCTGCGTCTCATCAACTCCCTCTGAAGAGCCCGCTCCTGACGCCGAAGCAAACGTCATCGATGAGCCCTCAGCACAACCTGAGCCGGAGCCCACACCAGAACCTGAACGCCCCACACCAGAAGAACCTTCCGCACAGCCAGAACCTGAACCGACTCCAGAGCCCGACGTCGAGAAAGAAGCCCCTCCCGAACCTGATCCACGTTTTCGTTCATGTGAAAAACACCAGGAATGCCCTCCCCTTGGAGACAACTCCACGGGGCTTTGTATGCGCTACGACAACGCACAAACAGGTCATTGCACTGTCCCCTGCCAAAAGGATGAGGAGTGCACAACAGGCTTCAAGTGTACCCAAGCGCAGCTCGACGGTGCCAGTGTGTCTGTTTGCCTTCAGGACAAGCTGAAAACATGCACGGAGGATACAAATTGCTCGCCAGGGACACTCTGCCACGTGGGAAGATGCCTTCCTATGTGCCTCACAAATCGAGATTGCCAACAAGGATACGCATGTCAGGCCGAAACAAACCAGTGCATCCGACTTCACAACAAAACGTGCAACGCACAAAGTGAGTGTCTGGGTTACGCCTGTGGGTGCGCTCAAGACGCCCAAAACAACAACCAATGTTGCCTTTTGTGCACAAAACCATCGGATTGTAGTCCTGGCTACACCTGCGATATAGCTCGACAACGTTGCGTCCAATTGCCCGCAGGTAAGTGCACAAAGACAAGCACATGCCCGGACGGTTTCGCTTGTGACGCGCTCACCCAACGCTGCCACACAACGTGCACCCAAGACGCTCAGTGTCGAGGTGCAAATATCTGTACAGCCGGAAAATGCGCTCCTCCCACAGGACTTAAGGGCTGCACTCAAAATGCAGACTGTTCGGGAAGTCGATGCGATGTAGGCGCACTCTCAGCGTCGAAGAATGGTGTGTGCTTGGTCTCCTGTAATGCAGACAGTGATTGCCAGAGTCTCCTTCCTGGATATCGCTGTCAGCAAAGCACGTCGGGTGGAACCTGTCACACAGAATGCACAGAAAACACCCACTGCTTAGCTGGATACACATGTGATACGCCATCCAAAAAATGTGTATCACTCCCCAGCGCCTGTCTCAACGAACAAGGAACATGTCCTACCAACGACCTCAAACAAACGTGCACACTCCACACACAATGCCCTGGACATTATCGATGCCACGAGGCGCTCAAGGTCTGCCACACGACGTGCACAAACAACAGACAGTGTCAAAGTGGTCACTACTGTACAAGCAGAGGCCTTTGCAACAAACTCCCAGCAAGTTGCACGAGTAACACGGAGTGTTCGGGATATCGATGTGTCAACAACAAGTGCACGACCAAATGCGAAAAAGCCAGCGACTGCAACACACTCGGAAATGCATATACGTGTAAAGATCAGGCTTGTATCCCACTCGGGAGTGACTTCTGTACAAGCGACATCCCCTGTGCCTTCACCAAACTCTCGTGTAATTCGGAGAGCTACACATGTAATCTTGGCTGCTCATCACACAGAGACTGTATCGAAGAAAACTATTGCAACACCAAAAGCAGCAACCCAACATGCACGTCCCTGCCCTTCTCCCCAAAATGCACGACCAACGCGGGATGTGAAGGCGGTTTCATTTGTTCATCAGGGTATTGTTTGCTGTCGTGTAATGACGATGAAGATTGTCAGGACGGATATGCTTGCGATACAGATCGCAAACAGTGTTTTTACTTGGGAACAACCCCCACAAGCGGTCTCCCGCGCAAACGCTGCACAAAACAAGCGCACTGTAAAAACAACGCCCGCTGTCTCGAACAGTACAAGACATGTCTTCCAGCCTGTGCAGCCGACACGGACTGCAAGCAAGGGTTTCGTTGCAACAATGGCGCAGGTGGAAGCAATGGTGGCTGTATCAAACGAACTGCCAAAACATGCACACTAGACAAAGACTGTGACGGTGGATATGCCTGCAAAGGAGGCGATTGTATGTTGCAATGTCTGTCTACAAACGATTGCAAGAGCGATCACATCTGCGTAGAAGGCCATTGTATCCAAAGCGCCCCCGGCGCCTGCAACAAAGACACAGATTGCGCTGGTTACAGATGTGATTTAGTACGACAACAATGTGCGACGACTTGCTTTCGTCCAGAGGATTGCCGTTCGGGCTTCAATTGTCAGGGAGCGACATGCAAACAGGCCTCGACGAGCTGCGTAAGTAATTCGGAGTGCAGAGGATATCGATGTGTAGGAGGTGTCTGTACGACCTCATGCACACAGATTGGTGAGTGTTCGACAGGATACACTTGCGACACAAACGCAAAACTGTGCAAAGCAGGTTGCACCATCAATCTCGAGTGCCCATACAATCAATTCTGTGACAGCGGACAATGTAAACCAATCAGCACCAAATGCTCCTCAGGTATTGGGACCAAACAGTGCGGAGGGTATGCGTGTCAAAATGGCTACTGTCGTAAAAACTGCATCCCCAAGACACAGGGAGCTTGCGATAAAAATTACGCTTGTGATCAGACGACACAACGATGCTACAAATCCCCCATCGCCAACGTCTGCATTCTCGATGCTCACTGTCCCAACGGATTCGCCTGCCAAAAAGCACAGGCTCTCCTCACACAAAAATGTTTCACGACCTGTACAACCAACACTGAATGTCAGCTTGGTTTTCATTGCAAAGCCAACAAATGTATCGCAAACCTCGTCTCTCCAGGCACACAATGTACAAATGACGCGGCTTGTGGGAGTGGTGGATTTGCTTGTACACTCGTGAATGGCATCCGGCAGTGTCGCGCCAATTGTCAAAAAGATAGCCACTGCCAACCCAACTACACCTGCGACACAGCGGAAGGAAAGTGCAGATGAAGATACATATCCTCTCCATCTATCACTATGTCGAACATCTAGCTGAAACCAAGACCTTTCTTTTGGACACGTTGGGATTTGAACAGGTCCACTCCACACAAACGACGACCTCCGTGGAAAACGGCTCCATTCGCGTCTGTCTCGCACAAGCAGATGAAACCAACGCCGCAACACAGATCTTTCTCGAACAACCGACCAAACATATCGAACGAGATGTGTTGCAGTACCAAAAAACAGAGGGATTTGAGCAAGTACAAGCACTCCACCACGTAAGCCAAGAGCGAGCCGAGGCGCATTTTCATACGCCTTATGGCATCACGCTCATTCTGACGAGGAACTTCAACGAAGATGAGCTGGGTATCATCCCAGAGCTCAATATGAACCTTTGTTGGTCACCACAAGCTGAGTCCTTTATGCGTTCGTCACTTCGGCTTGTTCCTGTTGTCTTTCGAGATGTTGCGCGGACACGCTGCACTGAAAAAGCTGAGCTGATGTCCGTCGAACACGGTGATGTAGAGGTCGACATGGACACAGCAGTGCGAGCATTTATCAGAGAGGCCCCCTTCTTTATGCATGGAGTCTTGCGCGAAGAACTGGAAAAAACAGGTCTTGATATGAGCCCATACGAAGACGAATTTGAAAGGCGCCGTGTGACATGAGCAGCTCTCTACTCGACAAATTCAAACGCACGAGCAAATTGGCTCGCATCGCGAGAGCCGGTTGGCAGCTCAAAAAGTCCACGCCAGACACACAGCTTCGAGCACAACAGGCGCTGGCTCGCCTGCTCGCTGATGCACGTGGCATCCCCCTAAAGATCGGACAAATACTCGCAACAACCACAGGTGAAGAGGCTTACAAATCACTCGCCCACGGGATCACTCCAAGACCGCTGGACGAGATGCTCCCAGTCCTCGAAGAAGAACTGGGGGACGCTTCACAGACGCTCTTTGCAGAGATCTTACCGAGTGAGGCCGCGGCCTCACTCGGTCAAGTCCACCGCGCCAGACTGCACGACGGTCAGTGGGTCGCGATCAAGATACAATATCCAGACATTGCCGATGCAATCGACGCAGAATTAAGCCTTCTAGGCCTTTTGCCCGGTATGGGGCCCGTCAAAAAATGGGGATTCCCCATCGAAGGGTACAAAACCGAGATATACGAAAACCTCAAACGCGAGTTGAATTACCGCACCGAAGCTGAAAGTCAACAGCGATTCTACCAACAACTCAACGTCGATGGTTTGCGCATCCCCAAAGTCCACATACAGTGGTGTACGGAGCGCGTCCTGACACAAGAATGGATTGACGGCGCCCTCATCGAATCCACGACCTCCTGGTCCAAAAAAGAGAGGTTACTCACAGCGAGGACACTCTTAAAGACGATGTTCCAGAGTGTCTTTTTACACGGACAGGCGCACGGAGACCCACACAGCGGCAATTACTTTTTCTCACACGATCAAGAAGGACAACCACAGGTCACAATGCTCGACTTTGGTTCGATCCTCCATATTGGAACGCGCCCTTCACTCGCCCTGCTCAAACTTCTCCAGCTTGCTCGCGCGAGGAGCAAGGAAGATCTCATCCCCTACTTTGTCGAGCTTGGATACGATCCACAAAAACTCCAACACATTCAGGACAAGCTCCCGGCACTTTGCCTGATCCTCTTTCGCCCCTTTCTGGAAGATCGTGTCTTTCCTCTGCGCGATTGGCAGCTCAGCCAACACACCCGGCACCTGCTCGATGAACAAAGGTGGTGGTTTCGTTCAGCCGCCAATCCCATCCAACTCTTTATCATCAGGGCCTTCCAGGGTCTACTCTCACAACTCGACATACTGGAGGTAAACCTCCCTTGGTGGCCCCTGCTCACGCAAACAGTCGGCAAAGAACGATTGCAACAAGCTGCTGACTTCCAACCTGCGGCTGTGTCGATCGAATACACAACGACATCGACATTTGCAGACTTCTCCAAGACAATCCATGTCCAGATCTCCGAACGTGATACAGTTATCGAGCAATTTACTATCCCATCGGCCGAAGTCATCTCACTGCGCAAATGGATTCCCGAAGAGGTGCAACAGCTTCTCCACGAACAAGGGACAGACATCGAGCAAGTCGAACAAAAGGCACAAAGTGCAGACACGTTTCCATTTACACTCTTCTCTACAGAGAGAGGTGAACGTCAATACAAGGTGTGGTTAGAGTAATGGGGATATGTTGGAGAGAGGACGAGCACTTGGATTGGGGGTTTTTACGATAACAAGGGAGATATAGGGGAGTTTACAGACGTTGGTACATACCGTAGAGAACAAAGCCTGCAGTAAGCCAAGAGGCAATCGCGCAGAGTTGTGCGGCCTTTCCGAGTTGTTTGTGAAGCGTCCCTTTTTGGAACAGTTGCTTTGTAGTGCCGGAGACTTGCCATCGGTATGCGAGATAACGCGCCCAGCCTCCAGTCACCAGCATCCCCAGAATAAAGACCTCGTGGATACGTAAGACAACGACGTATTGGGATTCCCAAGTATCAAGCAACTCTCGTCCAAAAAAAAAGAGTTTACCTGCATAAGAGAGGACAAAAAACAAGATCAAGTACCCAGAGAGATTCATCGCTTTTCGATGCTTCTCGACTTGCCCGAGGGTGATCTGGCGAATACCGTAGACAGCAGAGAGCATGCATAAGGTCAACACGCTTTGTGCGTATGTCCAAAAGATCAGCTTGAGCTCCATCGAGAACCTTCCTTTCAAACAGCGGTGTAAGTCACCTCAACAGTAGAGTCGGATGTTGAGACCGACTGAACACAGACACGGCGTGAGGCTTGGGCACTCAACAAGGCAGCGAGCATCGTGACGAGGGGCGAACTCAGAGCTGAATCCTTTTCGCCAGTCGTGCTCTCTTGCTCGATATGAACTTGCCAACGATCGTCATGTTCTTCCACCGAGAGTTGTTTGCAGAGGCCGAGTTGTTGTACGTATGCTTCAAAGGATTTCAGGATATCCTCACCGTCAAGTGTCTCGACCCACGCCTTCACGTCCTCTTGCCACCCACGCTGAAGAGCTAACGGCGCGCGCTCACCGAAACCAAACGTCAAGGATTGACAAGAGACTCTCCAAAGCAGCTCCATGGCGTCATGGGCACCTACGAGTTGCTTTTGCAAAGATGTGTCAAGCTCCCCTTTCTTTTGAAGCTCGCTTTCATAGCGCTCATTTTGTGCGATGAGCTCAGCGAGCTGCTTCTCGCGATTTACACTTTCGGCCTTGAGCGCTTCTAATTCATCCGTCGCTTTTTGAGCTTTTGTTTTGGCAGTCGCGAGTTTTGTGTCCGCTTGTTCGAGTTTCTTCTGAAGTACGCTTTGTTGCTCGTCAGATTGCTTTTGCAGAGCATTTTTATCGTGTTGACTTGACTCAAACGCAGCTTCAAGGGATGCGTATTGTTGCTGGAGTGAATCAAAAGATTGTTGTAGTTGTTGGTTTTGTTTTTGAAGTTGTCCGAATTCCCGCTGTGTCTGGTTACTTTGGTTAAGTTTTTTCGAGAGATCGTTCACAACTTGTTCGAGTTGTTGGTTCTTTTGCTCTGCGTGTTTTGTCGCAAGCTGCAGGTTGGAGATCTGCTCGTTCGCCGTTTTGAGGGCGCGTTCTTGTCCATTGATGCGCGTTTTTTGTTGCGCGATCAGTTGTTCAGCGGTGACTTGTTTCTCTTCGAGTTGCGTTTTGGCTGCAAAAGTGGTCTGAAACTGTTTGTTTAAGCCGTCATTTTGTGCGGAGAGCTGGCTTTGAATCTGTTTATACTCTTCCAACGCCTCTTTTTGGCTTTGAAGTTGCTGTTGGGTTTCTTTTAGAGTGTCGAGGGCTTTATTGTGTGTTTGCTGAAGTGAGTCGTGCTGTTCTCGAAGCTCCTGAAAGGCTTGTTCTTGAGTCTCAACATACTCTTTTAGCTTCTCGAGTTCATGTCCGCCAGTGACACGTTTCCACCATGAAGGTTTTTTTTCCGTCGTTTCGCTCATCGTTCTATCCTACCGCTGGTGTATCTTTGCCAAAAAGAGCCTCGATACGAGGGAGATACAAAGCAACCTGAGACCACATCATACCAAGATTTGCTTGTTTATTTGTAAACAGCGCAAAGACATGCCCGCCAGGCAGAGGAGCCATAAATAACATGCCCGCATCAAACAGCATCACAGTTCGTTGGTGCATCCCAAAATCCATTTGTTTTCCGAGCTGCTCGTATCCGCCTTGATGTAGTAAAAGCAGGTCAATCCATTTGGTTGCGTCTTCAACAGATGCGAGAGAGGTCGTGGACTCGACAAAATGTCCCTCAGCACTCACCACCAGGGTGTTTTCGATATCGTCAGTGCTCTGTGTAAACTCTATGAGCACCTCTTTCAGCGCAGCATCAATTTGATCGAGTGTTATGTTTGGCTCATTCATCAAAAAGTTCCTTTCGTGTTCAACACACAACCACTCAGATCACCATCCCATCTCCAACCGAATCGCCAGGTCTTCAGGTAAACCGACCTTTTCGATCTGCTTCATCGTCGTCTCAACGGGGTATGTGACCCTGTGAAATGTCACTCTCTCATGCGTTCGATCCCAGATCGCAAAGGAAGCTCTGGGATCACGATCTCGAGGTTGACCAACGGAGCCAGGGTTGATGAGTATCGTCTCATCTTCTTGGAACAACTTTGTTGTCACGGGCATCGATTTTTGTTCTTTTTCACCAACGCGTTTGTAGATGAATTGAACATGCGTATGACCGTAGAAGCAAAAACTCAACCCATCGTCTTTCAGACGACGCAGGGCATCCTGATAGGTCAACTCATAGATATACCCCCAATGTTCTTCTTTGTCATCAAGCGGGGAGCTGTGAACAGCGAGCCAAGTCTCTTCTCTGAGCTCCCGTGGGTGAGAAAGTAACCATTCTCGTTCAGTATTGTTGAGTTGTTGAACTGTCCAATTCAAACTCTCTCTTGCGAGTCGATTGTTTCCATCGGATGACTCTCCCTTCGCCACCTGTTCATCATGGTTTCCACGAAGAAACAGGCAATTTTCCAGCTCCATCGCGAGTTGAACACATTCTTTAGGATACGGTCCGTACCCAACGAGATCACCTAAAAAGAGATAGCCATCGACATCAAACTCTTTGCTGTGTCGAAGCATGGACTCAAACGCAGGTAAGTTTCCGTGAACATCCGAAAAGACACACAGACGTTCTGCGATAGGTTCTTCTTCCGGTATAGGTTCGTCTGGAGAGTCCTGCACCACGACATTTACAGAGTTGAGATACTCATGCGTTTCAGGTGCCGCCTCAACAGCAGAGGGCGTGATATGTTCTCTGATCTCAACAGGTGAAGACGTCCGGGGTGTAGGTGTCTGAGAGGAAGTCGGTATGGGAGAGAATGTCTGAATGGATGCGGGAGTGTGTATCACACGAGGGTTCCCGGATGTTTCATCGTCGAGAAATAAAGGTTGAGAGACTCGATCTTTGGGAAAGGTATCACTGTCAACCTTCTCATCTTTTGTTTCGATGAACAAAGGCTGAGATTTGTATTGTTTCTTCTGTTGTAACCGACGTTTTCTCTTGAGAAATGGATGATCATCTCGCAACCCCAACGAGAGCAGCTCTCTTTTTGTCGACATTTGTTGTGTGAGTGGGTATTGGTGCAAACCATCCAATAGGGTAAGCCACTCCCCTACAGATGTTAAGTGCACGAGAAGGTGCTTTTGTACTTCCTGCCCCCAAAGAAACCACCTGTCAGGTTGGATATCGGGCTGCTCTGGAATACGAGAAGCGATGCCTGTACCAATGTCATCAAGAGAAAGAAATGGGTAGGTCTCATCGTCCAAGTAGTAAAGACGTGTTTCCGTAGGATGAAAACCGAAATTGGATGGATTGAGATCCAAACCAATGCCGTATTGCTTGAGCATAAATGCACCCATAGCAAACATCTCGGCCCATCGACGTAATTTATCATCAGGAGAGTCTATACTTCGAAGTGTAGAGAGGGTTGGACAGACACTCAGGGGCCAATGATACCCCTCACTTTGCATCACCAACCACGTTTTGCGTGGGTGCCAAAGCGACGCACGCTTTGAGGTCGCAATGATCGGCGCCAATAACGCCTCGACCTCTTCGAAAGAGTGAAAACGTTGTGAGGTGTCCGTTTTGAAAAAATAACCGCCACTCTCAAGCAGGCGCGTTGTCGTTTTGGCAGAACCATCACCAGGTGAAAGTACACCAACTTTCTCGCGTCGTTGGATAGCATCAGAAGACGTTAACAGAGCAAATAACTCTCTGAGAGAATACGATACATTATCGCCATCCAGGAGCCGAAGATCCAGGGAGGAGACTGGGCGTGGAAACCACATATAGAGTCCATTACTCCTATACAAAAGTTGTCAGGAATTGGAAACAAGAGAAGCACAATGCCTCGCATCAACGAGGCACTGGAGAAAAGACATCTGAGGAGGAACAACCTCAAAAAAAACCAAGCTCCCCATGGGGAAAGTCTATGACATCGCCTCTTCGATATCAGTACAAGCCATACGCAAACCAGACCACCCCATACCTTGGTTGGTAGTTGTACGTGTGACAAGAACGACCACGACGTTTCGAGCCTGGATAACTTTCATGAAGTGGAACGTGCTGTCAGTTCTTGTAAACACCTCTTGGAGGGTGTTTTGAATGGTTGATCCACGGTGCTTGCTCAAGAGTTGCTCGACGCGACGCACATTTTTACCGCGAAACATATCAACAGCCGCAGCTGCGACAGCATCGAGATAAGACTGGGTGAAGTAGTGGACATTGTGATGTGCAGCGAGCAACATCCCACTACTCAAGTCCACAACGCCAAAGGCGAGTGCATCCGAAACATCATCAACAACTTCACGACAGACAGGATTCAAATCAGCCATATCATCAACCTCAATAGGAGTGGCAGATGCAACAGGAGGGCTTACTATTGCATCTTGGGTGAGTGAAGGTTCCTCCTCAGTGTGTGTGCAGTCTATCAACACATCGGCAAAGGAACCATGAAGAGACGTCTCATCCCCTGAAGATGAAACGACAGATATGAAAGAATCAGAAATAAACATCAAAGAACGAAGAGCTTCGGGACCTTGAAGATCTTCGAAACAAGCATGAGAGAATTCACCTTGCCTCATCTCGATGATGCCAGATTTCCCATCCTCACAACGGATACGAAAAGAAACATCAAGGGTCAGTAAGTGCGCCATTTGCGTGAGCTCACACAGGCCAAATGGATGTCCTTGTGGTTTGTGTTGGAAAAAACCACGGATCATCATAGATAGCTCGTGATTGTCTGCCGTTGGAGAGAAGCTGCTGACAGCTCCCATGCGAGACAACACAGACAAGTGCGCTGCAGAAAAGGTGTGGCCAAAAGCAATCCACGCAAGCGTTCGGTATTTTGCACGAAGGGAGAGCAAGTCAGACAGTGCAAAGCTCATACGCTCTTGTATGTTTTCTGCCAATCCGTACACGAGCAATGTGTCATCTAACGAACTCATCGCAAGAATATCTTTTGGTGTGGTGCTGATGATCTGTTCTTTTTGTAAAGACGGCACAGCCTCCAGTATCTTTTGTTGCAAGGACAAAAAATCTTGGGACTCCACTTGAAGTACGCAAATCTGCGATTGTGTAAGCATTGGTACATCTTCATCATTCAGTCGAAACGAATCCTGCTCAGCTGTGTCCTTGGAAGCGAATTTTAACATTTAAACCTCCAACAAACGAATCCAGGATTGTGCCATCCTTTGATCGTTGGAGAAGGAATTGAGCCTCTTTAAGACGACCATCATTTCGTCCCTTTGTCCATTGGCTAGGGATTGCAATAGCTCACGGTACAGATGAGGTGGAGCTTCGGTTGTAGGTGAAACAGAAGGCAGCGCTTCGTATGACGCGAAAGACGCAAAGTCGTCTCCGATGGCCTGTAAATCATCTCGGGAGTGCAACGTTGCGATGAGATCATCCCACTCCGATTCACCATCTCTACCAGACTCATCTTGCAACCTTGCAAGCTCCATCAGCGCCTCTTCCCAGGAATGCTTGATGTGACGCTCTGTGGGAGTTGCAGGCAGAGGAGTGTACCCCAAACTCTCGATGCCACCATCCATCATCGCACATAACGCATCATACCCTGTCAACTCCCCCAAAAAGGCATTCCAAATGTCTCCACTCACGATCTCTACAATACCAGTATGACTGCCCTTGATGTTGACTTGCAACACCAAGGAGTAACGACCATATCCGGAGATCTGGATATAATCGACAAGCTGAAAAGGACCGATTGGTGTAGGAAAGGAGTGCCTCGAAATGTAATCCTCAACAGTGAGGAGAAGCTCCCTGGGAGTGTATGGTTTCTTCAAGGTGACAATGTCATTGTACTTGGACAGTACATGAGCGTAGCTTGTAAGCTGTGATGACACTGCAACAACAGGCATCCTGTGATTGATCTTCTTCACTTCATGGAGCAGCTCGACACCCTTTCCCATCGACAAATCGACTGAAAGAATCGCGACATCAGGAGGATCCGACTGCATCACCTTCAACGCTCCTTCAGACGTCTCACAGCCTGTCACATGAAATGAGGATACAACCGTTAACGCCTGAATCGCCATATCAAACAGTGGTTGCTCATCTTCTACAAAGAGTAAATGGTATTTCATTAACTCGCTCTCCGACAAAATGACCTGATGTCTCATCAGACCAGAAACGACCGAACTCGCGAAACACGTTGTCTTGCTTCCTGCACAACTGTTTAGATTTCACAACCACCACAACCTTACACAAACATGCCCAAGGGCAATAAAAATGGAAACATGACTCCATGCATGTTGTCAAGAACTTTTCTTACATCCACAGAACAAAAAAAGAGACAATTTCCTACACGCCTTGTAAGAGCAAACCAAAAAACATCAAGTTTCGTCCTCCTTTTTCATCGCGCGGGTGAACACTCGTTCGAGATGCGCTTCTAGTGGATCAATGTCCATACGCTTTTTTATATCCGACTCTTTGACCGCGCTAAATGCCTGCGTAAACACCTCCTCCACGTACTCATCGAGTTCGGCTGGAGTTTGGTAGACAGCATCAAACACATGTCCATTTGAAACTTCCTCCAAAGACGAAAAAGGAGGTGTGTCAAATGACACTGAGCCTTTACCACGAAGAGAGCCAAGCACCGCACCAAGGTCTTGTTGGCGGTCTTGTGAAGTAAACGATCTGTTCTCACCTTCAGCGTTGGTACCTCCTACCAACGGCTCTCCCTCTTCCAAACTTGAGCAATTTTCTGAAAACAGCAAGTCGATTGCTTCCAAGAGTTCACCACAGCTTTGAAATCGTCTCTCCAGCTTAAACGCAAGCAGTTTATTCAGCAAGACAATACTTCCACTTGAAAGTTCTGGCACAAACTCACGTGGATCAGGCAGAGGCTGTTCCAACTTCAACAGAGTCGATTCTGCCGGTGTGGCACCATCAAAAGGAACGCTTCCAGTGAGCAATTCGTAAAAAACAATCCCAAGCGAGTAGATGTCCGTCCGCTCATCAAGAGGTTGCCCCATCGCTTGCTCAGGTGAGAAGTAATGAGGTGTCCCAAAGACGATCCGACTGAGTTGAGGTGTCCAGTTTGGTCCAGGATGGTTTGTTCGTAATGATTTTGCGGCTCCAAAATCGGTGATCGTGACGTGTCCTTCACCATCGATGATCAGGTTGGAGGGTTTGATATCTCCATGTACGATCTTTGCTTTGTGTGCGACAGCGAGGCCTTTTGCGACCTGCTTCAGCACTTCGACGGCTTGCACTTCGGACATTTTGCCGTGGTAGAGCAAGTACTGAAAGAGGTTTTGACCTTCCAAAAACTCCATCGTGATATAAAACAAATCTTCTCGGGCAAAG
>MDTC01239143.1_pt1 | contig 18810 bp, 19 predicted proteins | sample 811181 | NCBI WGS metagenome assembly MDTC01 (sample SAMN05326644, study PRJNA326480) | marine metagenome | isolation source: seawater | place: Pacific Ocean: North | collected 2011
CGAACTGCCGACCTCATGCGTGTCATGCATGCGCTCTAACCAACTGAGCTAATCCCCCGTTCAGAAAAACTATACTATATTTGCATTCATCTAAGTCAATGTAGTTGAAAACATTTCCTTGTTACTCACTTTACGAAAATCAAAATTAATTTATTAAATGAGATAGATGAAAAAAGCATTAGTCACTGGCATAACAGGGCAGGATGGATCCTATCTCGCCGAATTATTACTCGAAAAAGGTTACGAGGTACATGGGATTGTTCGTCGAGCATCAACATTCAATACCGACCGGTTGGATCATTTATATAAAGATCCTTTAGTCGATAATACCAATCTTTACCTTCATTACGGAGATTTGGCAGATGCAGTGCAGTTGGTTAAATTACTATATGAGTTACAGCCAGATGAAATTTATAATCTTGGTGCACAGAGTCATGTTCGAGTATCGTTTGATGTCCCGGAATACACTGGTGATGTAACCGGTTTGGCTACAGTGCGGATATTGGAAGCGATCCGCGAAGCGGGGTTAGTCGAAAAAGTCAGGTATTATCAAGCTTCGTCATCTGAGATGTATGGAAAGGTACAAGAAGTACCGCAGGTTGAAACCACTCCGTTTTGGCCCCGCTCTCCTTACGCCTGTGCCAAAGTTTATGCCCACTGGTTGACAGTGAATTATCGGGAGTCCTATGGATTGCATGCAAGCAGTGGTATTCTTTTTAACCATGAATCACCAAGGAGGGGAGAGACTTTTGTCACCCGAAAAATCACCCGTGCTGCTACCCGTATCAAATTGGGTCTTCAAAAGAAATTGATTCTTGGAAACCTTGATTCCAAAAGAGACTGGGGGTATGCCAAGGAATATGTGGAAGCGATGTGGTTAATGCTCCAGCAGGACAAGCCAGATGACTATGTCATTGCCACCAATGAAACTCATACGGTTCGAGAGTTTTTGGAAGAAACATTTGCTTGTTTAGATCTGGATTGGAATGCATATGTGGGATTTGATAAAAAGTATGAACGCCCCGCAGAGGTAGATTTATTGATCGGGAATCCACAAAAAGCGAAAGACCAGTTGGGCTGGGAACCTAAGACCACCTTTAAGGATTTGGTCTCCCTAATGGTCGAAGAGGATATGAAGTTGGCTCAACAGGAGAAGACTTTAGCCGAAGCAAACTTAACCTGATTCATGGCAAAGGTTTTTGTCAGTGGGCACAGAGGAATGGTGGGCTCGGCTTTGGTTCGTGCATTAAATAGCCAAATATCCAAGCATGAATTAATTCTTGCCGGACGAGACGAGCTTGATCTTCTTAACCAATCAGAGGTAGAGCAGTTTATTAATCAGAAAAAGCCGGATATTATAATAAATGCGGCTGCCAAGGTCGGAGGGATTCATGCTAATGATACTTATCCAGCGGAATTCATTCACCAGAACCTGCTCATCAATACCAATTTAATTCACTCTTCCTGGAAAAATGGGGTGGGGCGTTTTCTCAATTTGGGGAGTTCATGTATTTATCCACGGGCTTGTTCACAACCAATCAAGGAAGAATATTTACTTACCGGGCCCTTGGAGAAAACCAATGAGGCATATGCCTTGGCTAAAATTGCTGGGTTGGAAATGTGCCGGCATTACCGCAATCAATATGGAGTTCTCTATTACAGTGCCATGCCTACTAATCTGTATGGACCTGGGGACAATTATGCAGGTGAAAATTCACATGTTTTACCGGCGTTGATCAGAAGATTTCATGAAGCTAAAGTAAATGGTTTAGAAGAAGTAGTTATCTGGGGAACTGGAAAACCAAGGCGTGAACTAATGCATGTAGATGATCTTGCAAACGGAGTATTATTCCTGTCGGAGTTGGAAAATCCACCAGATTGGTTAAATCTTGGTACTGGGATTGATCATTCGATACAAGAAATTGCTCAGCTTGTTAAGCAAACCGTCGGTTATAAAGGGCATATTTCCAATGACATTAACCGACCAGATGGAATGCCGGTAAAAAGACTGGATGTCTCATTGCTAAATTCCCTTGGATGGCAAGCCAAGGTACGATTGGAGGAGGGAATAGTTTCCGCATACAATGATTTTCTTCAGGGATTGAATGCGGGCACTGCTCGTTTATGATCCCAATACTGGATTCACCGGAATACTGGAATCTAACTATTCAAATTGTTTTCTGAATTCGCGGAAATCACTTGTTAAATCCCTAACCTGATAGCGAAGAGCCTCTACCTCTTCCTTCAAATCCTTGAATTCTGAGAGTACAGTATCCAATTGGTCTAGCCGCTTATCAGGTGCAGGAACATAGACCGAACTACCATCTTGTAATTCTTCGATTTTCGGAGGAGGAGCAAGTTTGTGAAACCATCGTGATTCTTTCTGCCCGGGCCTCGCCTCCATGATCCCAATCAAGCTTGGCGAACGTTCCATCATGTCCGTCAGGGTATCCTCTACATCCTGTATGCCATCGAAATTAAACATCCGGTCTGCCCGGTTATTCAATTCACCGGTAGTTTGAGGTCCGCGGTTTAAAAGTTCAGCAATCAGGGCACGTTCAGCCTTAATTAGGTCGAGTTCTTTTTCGGCATTGTGCTGAAACTTAGGAACGCGGGAGCCCACCAAATCTACTCGGTGGACTAATCTCTTAACCCTTAACTGTTCAATAGAATGATTTACCTCGTCTTCACTAAAATTGGTCTTAGGTAACCTATTATTTTTCTGATTACAGGCATTGACCAATCCATTTAAGCTCATTGGATAGTACTCAGGTGTGGTAAGTTCTTTTTCAATCAAAGAACCGAGCACGCGTGTTTCCTCAAAGGTTAGTTGAACCAGTTCTTCTGCAGAATCATTTCCATCTGCAGTGGTGTTTTCGGAAGAGAATGTATTGTCTGGTTCCATTAATCTCTAAGAGATATTAACCAAACAAATTGGCATGTAGCAACCCGAGTATAAATTAGTCGGCAAGAACGTTTACTAAACGGTGTGGTTTATCAAACTCTACCTTCCCAGCAGAGAGAGCAAAAAGGGTAAAATCTTTGCCAAGACCAACATTCTTACCTGGATGATATTTGGTGCCTCGTTGGCGAAGAATAATATTCCCGGCAAGAACTGACTCGCCTCCAAACTTTTTGACACCCAAGCGCTTACTGTTGCTATCGCGTCCGTTTTTAGATGTTCCTTGTCCTTTTTTATGTGCCATGACTCGAAATGGTTAGTGCTAGGTTGTATAAATTATTTGAGATCAATGGATTCGATCTCGATGACTGAAAGTAATTGGCGGTGACCTCGTCTACGCTTGTATCCTTGGCGACGCTTTTTCTTAAACACGATCACTTTCTTGTCCTTCTTATTTTCCAAAATCTTTGCTGTGACCGATGCACCTTCAACGGTGGGAGAGCCAAAAGTAGACTTGCCGTCATTAACGACCATTAAGACATCGTCGATCTTTACTTGATCGCCTTCTTTAGTTTCTGGGTAGCGGTTAACAAAAAGTTTGTCGCCTTTTTCAACGACGAACTGACTGCCTTGGGTACGGATAGTGGCTTTCATGATTTTTGGGAAATCTTTTAAAAAACCAATTTATAGTATCTTTGGCAAGTTCGATCTTGTTCACTGCTTGGTAAAATTTGAATGATTAAATGAATTAAAGACACTCTGGATCAAGCTCCATTTGACCAACCCGGGTAGCTGGTCCTTTCATTAAAACATTAAATTGATTATCGATATGCAATTGAATTTCTCCGCCAGGCATTTCCACAGTGATATCCTCGTCACATGCACCTATTTTGCGGGCAACCGCACCAGCAGCAGAACTACTGCTACCAGAGGCAAGAGTATATCCGGCACCACGTTCCCAGATTTCGATCTTTATCCGATTACGGTCGAGAATTTTGAGAAATTGTACATTTGTACGGTTGGGGAAGCTTGGATGGTTTTCCAGTTCAGGTCCATATTTCTTGGTCAATGATTCAGTAAGTTCATCCACAGGAACAACACAATGAGGATTTCCTATGGTTGCTGCGTAGTAGATGAAATTTGTGTCAGAAAGTACGATATTTTCTTCGAGCACTTCTCTCGGATTACCTTCTATAGAGACCGGAATGATATCACTATGAAAACTCACTTGGCCCATTTCCACAGAGATGGTGGAGGCATCACTAGAAACTTCACAACTCACCACACCTCCCAAAGTATTTACGGTAAAAGGGTCTTTTCCAACAAGTTTGGCATCTCTTAAATAACGAGCAAATATGCGCAGTCCATTACCACTTTTTTCTGCTTCGCTGCCATCTGGGTTAAGGATTTGCAGACCAAAATCGGCTCGATCGGTGGGCAAAGGACCAACCAAGATACCATCCGATCCAAGTCCAAAATTACGGTGGCAGATACGAATGGTTTGCTCGGGTGTGAATGTATGTTGCTTTTTTCTTGGATTAAATACTAGGTAATCATTTCCAAGTGCGTGATATTTTTCGAAGTTCATGAGAGGTAAAATTTAAATAGATGAAGACGATAAAGAAGAAGAATTTTTACGGGTTAGCACCCAATCGATGATTCTTTGGTCATCATCATCGTAGTTTCTGACAACCCTCAAAAATTCTGCGGGGTGAATATTATTCAATTGAAAAAATTGCCTGTCACCACCGCATCCATACATGACCTCGTCAGGTAATTCTCCACGCAACTTTGCCCGTGTTTTGGGGAGTATGCGGGGAAGCCAAGCTACTCCACCTGCATGCTCAGATTTTGCAGGCAAGGTGGATGGATCAAGCTGTTTTATGGATGGTTTTCCTTTCTGGACTTCGGTAAAATAATTCCACCTTTCGTAATGCACTAGAATAAAGGTCATAATGTCAGGTTCCTGATGAAGGCACCAGTCCTCTGCATAATCAAAGACATCTATTTTCGATATACCACATGATTGTAAAATGGGTATTTCATCGTCAATAGGGAAAGGACCAGCCGTTGTATGTCCATTGCCATATAAAGCGACCGCATTTTGCCAAATACGGGATAATTCAGTATGAAATGAATAAGTCATAGAAACTGATGCACCGTTAAGCAACGAGAGTAAATTGGGCAAGACTGATTAAGCCAATCTGAAGTCCATTTGTTTATCCAAGGCATTTATCCGGTCTATTTGTACCTCCACTTTTTGCCCAATCCTTAATTTAAGCTTTGGATTCCTGCCAACGAGGGAAGTTCCATTGGAAGCTAGGCGATATCCCAATTCTCTGGGTAGTGTACGGATAGGGATAAATCCACGAGCTAAGGTTGCAGTTAACTCAACAAAAAATCCTTTTCGATTAATCTCTGTAATGAGGGCATCATGTTTGATAATTTCTTTTTTTCCGAGGTCTCTTTTGTAAAAAAGAATTAGCTTATCTTTTATTGATTCCCGTTCTGCATCCACACTGTTTCTCTCGCTTATTGATAGTTTTTTTGCCAGCCCTTCGAGAGATTCTGTAGATTTTTTATTTTTTTCTTTCGGTCGGATTAAACTTTCGATCGCCCGGTGCGTAACTAAGTCCGCATACCTTCTAATCGGTGAGGTGAAGTGCAAATAATCTTTCATTGCCAGACCGTAATGTCCATCAGGGCTAGCCCGATAACATGCTTGTTGAAGACTGCGAAGAAATTTTATACGAAGTACCTGTGAAATGGGCGATCGGTTGATTTGATAGAGCATTTTTTGTACTTCTTTACGACTTGTCAGTTCTCCACAGGAAATTCCAAAGAGTGAGATGAAGTGACGAAGCTCTGCCAAGCTTTCTGGATCAGGATCAGGATGGGTGCGGTAAACAACTGGTAATCTTTTCTTTCGTGCCTGACGGGCAATGGTTTGATTGGCCAACAGCATAAACTCTTCAATTAGTTGGTGACTTTCATCGTCCACATTTTGGTAAATTTCTTCGGGTTGTCCCATTTCATCGACCAAAATTTTAACCTCTGAAGAAGCGAGTTCCAGTGAACCATTATCCATTCTTTTCTTTCGTAATTCGGATGCAACCTTGGCCAAGGATTTTACAGCGTGAACAATTTCTTGTAGGGTTGAACGAGGTACTTGATTAAGCGGTCGTCCCGGATTTCCTGAATACCTACTTGGTGACGGTGAAGCTTGGAGAATCTCTTCCAGGCTATCTTTTTGCAAAAAGAGCATGGTCTGCTCGTAAGTCAGTCTTTTGTCACTGCAAATAACAGACTCGTAAATGTGGTGACCGAGGAGCACGAAATTTGGCGAGAAGCGAAACAGGATAGACTTTACCAATCTGTCCTCTCCCTCGACAAGACTGCAAATTCCACTGGAAAGAGTGTGGGGAAGCATGGGGACAACCTCTCCCACGAGATAGGTGGAATTTGCTCTCTTCCTAGCCTCATTATCCAAAGAAGAACCTCTTTTTACATAATGAGATACATCGGCAATATGTACTCCAATTTCAAGTTCTCCACTCTTTAAAACCTTGAACGATATAGCATCATCAAAATCCCGGGCATCCAATGGGTCGATAGTGAGGGTAAAAGTTTTGCGAAAATCCTTTCTTCCCTTGCAATCTTTGGAGGATACTTTTTTGCCAAAGACCAATGCCTCATCTTCAACTTTTTTGGGAAAAGACTGGGAGAATCCATACTTGGCGAGAATACCTTTATGATCTGTTCGGGCATCATCGCTTGGACCCAGCACTTTTAAAATTTTGCAGGTCGGAATACGGGCGGGAGGATCCCAACGAACAAATTTGACTAATACTTTATCGAGTTCCTGAGCATTTTTGGTATCTCCCATCACCTTAAAGGGAATAGGGATTCGAGAATTTTCAGTATTAACTAATGATCTACCCTGTTTCTCGGAGAAAAATCCCAAAAACTCGTCCGTATTTCTTTGAACAACTTTTCTAACCTCATACCTTGGTGGTTTTTTCTTGCCGGTACGCTTGGTTAATTTCCTATCTTTCTTTTTAGGGGGAAGTTGATATAACTCGACCAGATCGCCATGGAGTGCGGTGGAGGAAGCCCCCCTTGCCAATGATATATTTTCATCACGATTTGGAAGGACAACTTTAGCCCTTCCGATACGCGAGAAAAATATAGTGCCCCGAAGATTTTTGGAGTTTTGCAGTTGGTAGAGGTATTAGTTTGAGTTACCAATTGCTTCCCAACCTTCAGGTAGGGCTTCTTCAGGATCCGAGACTAATTCAAGTTCTGTGTCTTCATCCGCATCTTCTGCAGGTGGTTTAAGGAAAACACCTTCACCATCCTGCTCAGTGCTTTCGTACCACTCAACTTTACCGTTAGAGAATAAAACATGACCACCGTCACCACTCCAAGGTGAGTCGGGATCCCATTCATTACCATCGAATCCACGTGTCCACATTACGGGGAAGGGTCCACTGCGAAGGTTTTGGTCAAGTTTAGGACTAGCATCGTCACCAGTAGGTAAAGCAATTATCCAAGCGATTGCATCTTTTTGATCCTGATCAAGTTCACTGGTCATAGAGGCTGGTTTACCGGAAGCACCTTCTTCCGTCAGTTCGAGCACTTTGTCGTCTTCATCGATGTACCATAAAGATGTTTCGGTGTTTCGGGTTTTTCGGGTAAACCATTCGGCAAATCCGGCAGCTGATTCATCATCAAGACTAGTAGGAAACTTAGCTTGTCCTTTGTAGGCTTGGACAATCGCTTTGTGAATATCCATAAGTTTGTCTTTGGCTGAGAGTTGACCTGCTTGACCAAAGATTCCGCCAAAAGCACCAATGGCTATACCGGCGAGGATTCCAATGATGGTAATAACAACAAGAAGTTCAATTAGGGTAAACCCCTTACGCTGGGAATTATTTTTTTTCATAAGTACTGAAATTATATTCTAAGGCAATTTTCTGTAAGGTAATGCAAATCTTGTGCAAAGTGCAAGCGACTTCTGCCTCTGGGATTGAAGGTTATCGTTGTCGTTGGGACTTTGCAGAATTTCATGAATGATGTCAGCGATCGTCTCCATTTCCGGTTCCAACATACCCCTTGAGGTAACCGCTGGAGTACCAATCCGTAGTCCGCTGGTTTGAAAGGGACTACGGGTTTCCCCGGGTACCGTATTCCGGTTAAGGGTAAGGTTAGCCCCTTCAAGTGCCAATTGTGCTTCTTTACCAGTCATTTCGGGATGAGATGGGCGAAGGTCAATCAGAAGTAAGTGATTGTCTGTTCCACCGCTAACGATGTGAAACCCAAGTCTGGACAATGCATTTGCCATGGCATTGGCGTTTGTTTTGACCTGTTTTTGGTAATCCACAAAATTTGGTTTTGCTGCTTCCTGAAAACAGGTCGCTTTAGCAGCGATTACATGCATTAGCGGTCCACCCTGATTGCCCGGAAAAACTGCGGAATCGATGGCTTTTGCATGCTCTGCCTTGCATAAAATCAAACCGCCTCTTGGACCTCTTAATGTTTTGTGAGTCGTGGTGGTGACGAAATCTGCATGTGGCACTGGAGATGGATGTAGACCTGCAGCAACCAAGCCAGCAATATGGGCAATATCGGCGAGAAGTAGGGCATCATTAGCACGAGCAATCTCGCCCATTCTCTCAAAATCGATAGTTCGGGAATAGGCAGATGCTCCCACGGTTATGAGTTTTGGTTTTTCTTTTTTTGCCAATTCTTCGATCGAATCATAATCAATTCGACCGCTATCTGGGTCGACCCCGTAGTTAATAACATTGTAAAGCATGCCACTGCAATTCTTGGGGTGTCCATGGGTGAGATGTCCACCGTCTTGCAGACTCATGGTCAGGATTTTATCCCCAGGTTGCAGCATGGCAAAATAAACCGCTGTGTTTGCCTGACTACCAGAGTGTGGCTGGACATTTGCATGTTCGGCACCAAATAATCTTTTGGCTCGCTCAATGGCCAAACTTTCGGCGATATCTACATGCTCACATCCCCCATAATATCTCTTGGCTGGATATCCCTCTGCATATTTGTTGGTTAAGACACTACCAGTTGCTTCAATGATTGCAGGAAGCGTAAAATTCTCCGAAGCGATCAGTTCAATGTGGGTTTCCTGTCTTTGTTTTTCCTGTTCGATCGCTTGGTGGATTTGAGGATCGATTTCGGACAAAGGACGGTGATCCAGCGTTTGCGTAAGAGTGGTGGAATGGATGTCAGTTTCGGTGGTCATTGGAATTAAATAAGTTCTAAAAATTTAAAGATTTTTCTCAACCCAGCTTATAAGAGAAGGCATAGCTTCAAGCATTCGTTCGCGACATTGGCGGTATACATCGATATTTTGACCATAGGGATCGGGTAATTCTTTCGATTCATCCTCTACAAATTCCCGCATTAGAAAGATAGGGTATCCTTCAGGGAGCTCGAAATACATATTGATTAAGGCACGGTGAGATTCAGTCATGCAAAAGATTGCAGACGCTTCCTGCAGGGAAGTTCGACTAAGACCTGCACTACGATGATCAGTTAGATCGATACCGAGTTCCTCGCATGCATCTATCGAATTCTGAGATGCATTGTCCCCATCCATGGCTGATAATCCCGCGGAATAGGAATGAATTTTTTTGGAAAGATTTGCTTCATCGACTGCCCGGGCAAATAGTCTTTCGGCCATTGGGCTCCTGCAAACATTTGCAGTACAAACGAAAAGAACTTTTTTAATTTCTTTTCTCTCTCTTTTTAGCCTGCTCTTTTTACCCATTTCAGTGGTTAACTTTCATCTGCTGATTGAATGATGGCAAGTTCGAACCTCTCTATTGCCTCTCAAACTCGCGGTACCCGATATCCTTACGGTAATATTTGGAGGGAAAGCTAACCGCATCACACAATTTATATGCAGCACTTTTAGCATCATCTAATGAACCACCTGTGCCTACTGCACCTAAAACCCGACCACCGGCGGAAACAACTTCTCCATCCGGAGTCGAGGTTGTGCCCGCATGAATAAGAATACTTGAAGAAGGTAGTGTAGATGGTGCAATAATCTTTTCTCCTTTTGGATAGGAAGATGGATAACCTTTACTCGCGAGCACCACAACCATGGCGTATTCCTTTTTAATCTCTAATTTTTTGGGCAGTGATTCACCTTTGGCCGATGCCATAAGAACGGGAACAAGATCTTGTTCAACTAGAGGTAAAATTACTTGAGTTTCGGGATCGCCAAAACGAACATTGAATTCCAGTACCTTGGGACCTGATTTTGTGAGCATCAGCCCGACATACAAAGTTCCTCGAAAGTTCATACCTTCAGATTTAAGACCTGACAGGGTGGGTTGGACTATCGTCTCCTCGTATTCTTTAAGCATGACACTACTCACCAATGAGGTCGGTGCATAAGCACCCATACCACCAGTATTTGGTCCCGTATCTCCTTCTCCCACTTTTTTATGATCCTGGCTCATGGGCAGGGCAACATATTCTTCTCCCGAGCAAATTAAATGAAGCGAGGCTTCCTCGCCTTCTAAAAATTCTTCAATCACTACCTCACTGCCACTGGTGCCGAAACTATTTCCGCAGAGCATATCCCGAACTTCTTTTTCCGCCTCTTCTTTGCTCTGGCAAATAATAACTCCCTTACCTGCGGCAAGTCCACTTGCTTTGACAACCACAGGGAGCGAACAGGTTTGCAAATATTCGATAGCCGGCTCGACCTCGGTAAAATTTCCATACTCGGCGGTGGGAATATTGTGCCTGGCGAGAAAGTCTTTGGTAAATGCCTTACTTCCCTCTAGTCGGGCACTTTGTACATCTGGACCATAGGCGAGTACACCAACTTTATTTAATTCGTCTACCACTCCGTTACACAGAGGGACTTCTGGGCCCACAACCACTAGGTCGATTGCTTCGTCTCGGGCTGCTTGAACAATCTTTTCGTTGTCTTCAACAGATACCGAAAGGCTTCGGAACTCCTGATTCATGCCGCCATTGCCTGGGGCAACCAGTACCTCTTGGACGAGCGGGCTTTGTGCACATATTTTGGCAAGGGTGTGTTCTCGACCACCACTTCCAAGAACAAGAACTTTTAAGTTTTTTTCGTTCATTCAAATATGGTTTTCTTTAATCGTTTGATGAAGTCGAGGCAATTTGTCTTTGCCAAACAAGATCACACCCTATTTTGAGTATACTTATGCGGGTTTTTTTTATAGGTGTTTGTGGAACAGCCATGGGCAATGCAGCTATATTGCTCAAAAAAATGGGACACGAAGTGGCAGGCTCCGATGCTGGTGTTTATCCACCCATGTCAGATGTACTTTTCGAGGCAGGTGTCGATTTATTTGAAGGCTTTTCAGAGGATGAGATGATTGGTTGGAGACCTGAACAAGTCGTGGTAGGGAATGCAGTTTCTCGGGGAAATGCACAGGTAGAAAAACTTTTAACTGACCGTGAGTTACCCTTCGTTTCTTTGCCCGAATTAATTGGAGAAGATTTAATCGGCAACCGTCCATCCATTGTTGTGGCAGGTACACATGGGAAAACCACTACCACGGCACTAACAGCTTATTCGCTTGGGGCATGTGGCTTAAATCCGGGTTACCTCATTGGTGGGGTACCACTTGATTTGCCTTCCGGAAATGAACTTGGTGATTTATCTGCTCCTTTTGTTATAGAAGGGGATGAGTATGACTCTGCCTTTTTTGACAAACGTAGTAAGTTTGTTCATTACCGCCCAAGGATATTAATCTTAAATAATCTGGAATTTGATCATGGTGATATTTTTCGTGACCTCGATGATATCTCACGCAGTTTTTCCCATCTTTTAAGGATTGTTCCTGCCAATGGTTTTATTTTGCGCAATGGGGATGATCCAAATTTGCTTAATTTGCCTGACGCTCCTTGGACGCGAACACTTTCAATAGGGGTTAATGATTCCAATGATTTAGTAATTGATAATTTCAAAGAAAATGCAAAGGGCAGTAGTTTTGATTTAGTGTGGAGGGAACAACAGGTCTGGGAAATAAATTGGTCCATGCCCGGTCTTTTCAATGCCAGAAATTTAGCAATGGCATGTTTATCATCTGCCTTGGTGCAATCTTTGGGGCGTGATCTTTCAGAAATTTTAGAAAATCCATTTCGTGGAATTAAGGAAATTGATTATGAATCTTGTCGTGGAGTAAAGCGCAGACAGGAAGTATTGGTGAACCGGGATGATGTGGCGGTATTATCTGACTTTGCTCATCATCCAACTGCGATCACTGGTGCGTTGGAGTCTTTGCGTGCCCGTTGGCCAGACCGTCAGATCATTGCCTGTTTTGAACCTCGTAGTAATACTGCGGTAACCAATATTTTTCAGCAACGATTTGCCCAATCTCTATCATTGGCCGATCATGCCTTGATTGGGCAAGTTCACCGGGCAGAAAGAATTCCACATAATGAAAGAATTAATCCATACGAGATAGTCCAATTTATTGAGAAACAAGGGAAATCCGCCCACTGCTTTGGAACCAACCAGGAATTGGGAAAATATCTTGGCCAAAGGGTGAATGATTCTGAAAAAGAAAAACTACTGGTGGTTTTTTTCTCCAATGGTTCTTTTGACGGAGTCATTCAGGAATTTACCCAAAAAATGGAAAGATAATTTCCCCCCTAATGACCCCTCCTAATGATTATAGAAATTTATCACTTTTCGAAACTCTTTCTAATTTCATTTATCCATTTTCGATGGGGCCCAGATAGAGTATATGAGTTTATTTCGCACCATTCCATCCACGCATAATCTGAAGGGAGTACATCTTCATTCAGAGTAAAAATTTCCAATCTGAAAATTTCCTCGGTATATTCAACATTACCAATTGTGCGCTTACGAACACTTAGTGGCATGGTTTCGGTAAATGGAGAATGGTGGATAAAATCAGGTATTTTTTCAGGTAATTCAAACACTCCGAGTAACCGTTTTTTTTGAGATGCATGGAGGAGAAGACCTCTGTCACCTTCGATCCAATATCTTTTCAGAGCGGCCTTTTTTTTGGGCTTGGGCATGATAGACGGATAGTTTGTCCAATTACCCGACTTACCAGATTTACAGAGAGTAAGAATGGGGCACACTGTGCACATGGGAGATGAGCGGTGACAAATAGTTGCCCCCAGTTCCATGATCGCCTGGTTATAATCACCCGGTCGTTTCTTACTGATCAGTAACTGGGCAACTGGGCGAATTTTTTTCTGGGCAGTCGCACCGTCTTTAAAACTTTCGGATATTGCAAATATTCGGCTTAACACCCGAACAACATTTCCATCGCAAACTGCGTCTTTTTGTTCCATTGCAATACTGGTTACTGCTGCAGCGATGTATGGTCCAACCCCAGGTAATTTTTTCCATTCTTTGATAGATTGCGGTGGGTCTGCCCATGATGCCGAAATTTGGGCAAGTTTATGAAGGTTGCGAGCCCGCGAGTAATAACCGAGCCCCTCCCATGCTTTGAGAACACTGTTTTCACTCGCATTTGCCAAAGCGTGGAAATTCGGGAATTGAATGAGCCAATTTTCAAAATAGGGAAGCACAGTGGAAACTCGGGTCTGTTGAAGCATAAATTCAGAGACCACGGTTTTGTAAAGGGATGGATTCTTCCGCCATGGAAGATCGCGCCGATTACCATCATACCAAAGAAGCAGGGAATTTTGGTATTTCGTTATTTTTTTTTCGGAATTTGTCCAACTCGTTTTTGGTAATTTTTCCATCCTTGGCGGTTGCGTTTTTTTAATCTCTTTCTCATGGATAAGGGGAAGATGGCAAGACCGGCAAATATTTCAGGTGACAATCAATCTAAAAAGAAAACTTCCTACACCCTTAAGCTTACTCCCGAGCAAGTGGATAAATTAGGTGTATGCTTGAGTGGCCTAGGATGGCCCACCCGTGAGGTTCCATACGCTAGGCATGCCTTTGATGGCGATGGCGTTAAAATAGTTGCCTACGAGAGCGGCAAGCTAGTGGTGCAAGGGGGTAAAACCGAAGACTTCGTCAGCAATATTCTTGAGCCAGAGATAACTGGCGAATTCTTACTTGGTTATGAAGAGGTGAATAATCCAGAGTGGTTCGAACCACATGCTGGATTGGATGAGAGTGGTAAGGGAGATTTATTCGGACCAGTTGTTTCCGCATGCGTTGTTGCCGATGGAGACATGGTGAGAAAGTGGATGGAATCCGGAATCAGGGATAGTAAAACCATAACGGACGGTGCCATTATAAAAATGGCTCAGAGCATCAAAAACACCAGTGGAGTGGTGGTGAAAACTGCTTACACCGGCATGCTTAAGTACAATGAATTATATGACAAGTTTGGGAGAAACCTTAATAAATTACTTGCCTGGTTGCATGGTCGTTCACTCCTAGATGCTTTGGAGGTAAAGCAACCCAAGTGGGGGTTGCTCGATCAGTTTTCCAAGCAGCCTCTTGTCCAAAAATATGTCAAGGACAGTTCATTCGATTTACAAATGAGAACCAAAGCGGAAGATGATCCAGTGGTTGCCGCTGCGTCTGTAATTGCTCGGGCGACTTGGCTAGATCAAATGAAAAAGCTAGAGGAATTGGCTGGTCGTTCCCTGCCCAAGGGTTCAGGGGCTCAGGCCAAGCAGGCTGCGGCTGAATTATTTCGCCAGCTAGGAGAGTCCAGAATGCCTGAATTCTGCAAAATGCATTTCAAGACTGCCTACGAAGCAATGGGTAAAACGCCTCCTATTAAGAAAGCCTGGAACCCAAACTGGGGAAGGAAGTAATGCCTAACCCCCGATGGACTCATGACCGCAAGCTCTGCAAAGACTTACTGGGCATAGTAGGAGTGGATGAAGCCGGCCGGGGATGCTTAGCTGGTCCGGTGTTGGCTGGTTGTGTTATATTGCCGGCAGAATTTTTTTCCTTGGCCAACAACCGAAAGATCGTCGAAAAAATAAATGATTCCAAACAGTTTGATGAGGCAACACGGGAAGAATTGTTCGGACATATTCATTCTCTAATCAGTAATGGAAAATTATTTGGGGCAACCGGGTCGGCTTCCGTCACTGAGATTGAAGAGCTCAATATTGTTGGAGCTACCTGTTTGGCAATGCAAAGAGCGATGGAATCCGCTTCGCAAATGAGCAATGAACTATGGTCACCTGTGTTCAAAAGAGAAGCAGACTTATTTACAGAGGTCATCGAAGTGCAAACAAAATGGCAGGTATTGGTGGATGGTAGACCGATGAAAAGACTGATCTATGAACATGAAGGATTGGTTAAAGGAGATACAATCTCACTTGCTATTGCCATGGCTTCCCTCCTGGCAAAAGTAACCCGTGATCGCTTGATGAAAAAATTGAATGATCATTTTCCGGATTATGGATTTGGTTCCAATAAAGGCTATGGTGCTCCAGTTCACATGGAGGCGTTGGAAAAACTTGGCCCAACCGAGCATCACCGTCCTAGGTTTTTACAAAACCTGATAAACGAACCTAAGAACGTAGAGAAAGAAAAGATTGAGCAAACCCAGTTGAGTTTGCCCTAAAAAAACTTATCTTTATCGCTATGATTTTACTAGGAGTGAATGTCGACCATGTGGCAACCCTACGTCAGGCAAGGTATCGTGATGAGCCCAATTCATTTGGAGGATTTGTTGAACCCGACCCCGCTTCAATGGCATGGTTAGCAGAAGACGCAGGTGCTGATGGTATTACTATGCATGTACGCGAAGACCGCAGGCATGTACAGGTTGAGGATGTTGAACGATATTTAGAACGAAAGAAAACGCGTTTAAACTTAGAGGTGTCGCTGTCTGAGGAAATGGTTGAATTAGCATTGTCCCTCGAGCCAGATAGCGTGTGCTTGGTCCCAGAGAACCGGATGGAGGTAACCACAGAGGGTGGTCTGGATGTGGTAGCAAACCTTTCACGGGCAGAGGAAGCAGTCCGTGCATTTGCCAATAAAAACATACCCACGAGCATGTTTATTGACCCGGATGCTTCTCAGTTGGAGGCCTCAGCAAAGATCGGGTCTCCGTGGGTAGAATTACATACGGGTAGTTTCGCCAGGGCATGGCCTAATAAAGAAAAACGGGAAAAAGAATTGAGTATTTTAAGAGAGGGCATGGAAGTCGGTATTTCGCTCGGGCTCCAAGTAAATGCGGGACACGGTATAAATTACGAAAATGTGGAGAGTGCCAAGTCTTTGCTCCGGGTGACTGAGTTTAATATTGGTCACAGCATAATTTGCCGGGCCCTTGAGCATGGATTGGCCGATTCGGTATCAACCATGCGCAGATTGTTAAATTCGTGATTGAATTTCCGAAAGTTTTACCGGGGACCAATGTCGTGGGCGTAGGAATTGATCAGATCGAAGTATCGCGAATCCGCGATTCATTAAAAAGGCACGGCGAAAGTTTTTTAAACAAAGTATATTCTGTTAAGGAGCAGGAGTTTTGTATGGAGCGTGCTGATCCAGTTCCCTGTTTGGCTGCCCGATTTGCTGCTAAAGAAGCTGTGGCTAAGGCCCTTGGTACGGGAATTGGGAGAGAGTTTGGATGGCTCGACATGGAGATTGAAAAAAAAGATAGCGGAAAACCGGTTACCAAATTTTCTAAACAAGGTTTAATTACCCTTAAAGGTAGGCAGGCATCTTCCGCACTGATCAGCCTTTCCCATCTCAATGAAATTGCTTCGGCGGTAGTTGTGCTGATTAAATGATGAAAACAATTCCACAAGATCCCATACTTTCTCCTTCGCAGGCTCATGACTATGAGCAAAAATATTTTCAAGGTGATGAGGACCTGCAATGGGAGGTCATGAATCGTGCTGGAGAAGCAGTGGCAGATTCTGCATTGCGGGATATGAGGGAATTGCGGACGATCCCACATCGTCCAAGATTGCTCGCCCTCGTGGGCAAGGGGCATAATGGTGCGGATGCACTCATTGCGGTAAGAAGATTCTTGCGCACAATCCCTACTTCACGGGCAGTTATATGGCAATGGACTGATAAGGATGAATGTCGACCCTTGACCCAATGGGCATTTGAAGAATTGATCGATTTTGCACCAAAAAGATTGGAAATTCTGCCTGCAGCCAACAAAATGAACGCAGAGGGGTTGAGTGATGTTTTATCCGCCCAAACGAAGGATCGGGGCTTTGATTTGCTGATTGATGGACTACTGGGCTTGCAGGGAAAACCTGGATTGAATAGTCCACTGAGCGATTGGATATCCTTGATCAATCAATCGAGCAAAATTACCGTCCGGGTCTCTGTTGATTTACCTAGTGGCATTACTGAATCTAAGCTAGAAGGAGCCGAGCCTATACGGGCGGACTTTACCTACTGTGCCGGCATTGTGAAATCCCCAGTGATAAAACCTTTTAATCGTGTATGGGTAGGCCGATTGAGGTATCTGGAACTTGGTTTTTTCAATTATTCTCAAACGGAAAATTTTGCGGGAAACGAAAAAATTCTCCGCCCATCTGCTCTTCCCATGCTCCGCAAATTACGCCCAGTGGATTGTGATAAGCGTGATTTTGGACACCTACTCGCTATTGTAGGTTCAAGAAATTTTGGCGGTGCGGCAATGATGACCGCCATGGGTGCTTTACGTACCGGTGTTGGATTGCTGACTTGTTGTGTGCCCGAATCACTGCATGCTTCGTTTGTTGCTGCATGTCCGGAGGCAATGTGGGTACCCATGCCCGAGACTCCCGATGGCGGTCTTGCCTTGGAGGGTTTGGGGAAAGCCCGGCAATTTTTCGAACGGGCGGATGCTTTGGTGGCAGGTCCCGGTATTGGTCCTGGAGAAGAGTCCCATTGTCTGGTTCGTGAAGCATGCAAACTTTTTACTAAGCCCATACTTTTGGATGCAGATGCCTTGCGGTCTGAAAGTATTAATTCTTTGCAAGACAAAAAACAACTCGTGCTTACTCCGCATGAAGGGGAGTTGGCCCGTTTGTCCAAAGGGATGGAAGTCGAAAGTTTTATCAATGGATTCGATGGAGTCATTCTTCGAAAAGGCCCTCACCCCAGAGTAATCCATTCAGGCTCTACTCTCCATATATTTTCCGGCACTTCCTTACTGGCGAGAGGAGGAAGTGGGGACCTGCTCAGTGGCGTAATTGGCTCATTATTAGCAAGGGATGCTTGGTCGCTTGCTGATTGCACCGCCCTTGGAGCACTTTGGCACGGTCGGGCAGCCGAGGCACTCGCAAGGCAACATGGTCAGGAAGCCGTTACCAGCACACAGATTCTTGATTATTTATCCTTTGCTCTAAGAAATGACTTCTGAACAAAACTCCCCTTCTTTACTTGTACTCGCCGCGGGTATGGGTAGCCGTTATGGTGGCTTAAAGCAGGTGGATCCCGTGGGTCCTAATGGCGAGACCTTGATGGATTACTCTTTGCATGACGCTTGTTCTGCAGGATTTACAAAAGTCGTTTTTTTAATCCGCGAAGAAATGCACCATGTCTTCGACCAGCAGATCGGTAGCAAATACAGGGATAAAATAGAAATCGAATATGCTTACCAAGCAGTTAATGATTTGCCCGAGGGAGTAACCTTTTCAGAAGAACGTGAAAAACCATGGGGTACAGGACATGCAGTCTGGTGTGCTCGGCATGCATTAAAGGATAAATCATTTGCGGTTATTAATGCTGATGACTTCTATGGGGCGGCTACTTTTTTCGCTCTGGCCGAGTCGATTTCCCGATTTGATCATTACGCGAATAAGAGCGAAAAAATTCAGGGAGCGATTATTGGTTATCGCTTGAAAGAAACCCTCTCGGCACACGGATCAGTCAGCCGAGGGCTATGCAAATTGAATCAGAGTGAATTATGCTCAGTCGAGGAGTGGTCTGAGATTTCCCGATCGATCGA
>MDTC01092543.1_pt1 | contig 18807 bp, 17 predicted proteins | sample 811181 | NCBI WGS metagenome assembly MDTC01 (sample SAMN05326644, study PRJNA326480) | marine metagenome | isolation source: seawater | place: Pacific Ocean: North | collected 2011
GGCTGCGATGTGGGCTGTGATGACGAGACTGGAAGAGCCGAAGAAAGCTAATTTGACATTAATGCAAAAAATGAAACTTTATGATGGAAAATCAATTCCTGGTTTTACCGAAGATAATGTCAAAGAACTAAGAAAAGAAGCCAATCGCGAAGCAATGGACGGCATCAGTCCTCGCTATATTCAAGACAAGATCTCAAATGCTATCGTCGTTGACAAAGGAAACGGCTGTGTCAATCCATTCATAGTCCTAAACGAACTCGACTCTGGTCTAAAAAATCACTCTCTAATTAAAGATGATGAGACTAAGAAGAACTATAGAGAACTACTATCTATAGTTAAGCTCGAGTACGAGGACATTGTTAAGCATGAGGTGCAAAGAGCTATCTCCGCTGATGAAAGTGCCATAGATAAGCTTTGTGGTAACTATATCGATAACGTCAAGGCATATACGCAGAAAGAAAAAATCAAGAACCCCTATACCGGTCAAGATGAAGAGCCGGATGAGCGCCTTATGAGATCGATTGAAGATAAGATCGATATACCAGAAAGCCGTAAAGACGATTTCCGCAGGGAAATAATGAACTATATCGGAGCACTAGCCCTGGAAGGTCGCCCATTTGATTTCAGAACAAATGAGCGACTTCACAAAGCTTTAGAGTTAAAATTATTCGAGGATCAAAAAGACACGATCAAGCTGACAAGTCTAGTATCCAATGTAGTAGACAAAGAAGCCCAAGCTAAAATCGATGTAGTGAAAAATAGGTTAATCAAGAACTACGGTTATTGCGAAATCTGTGCAAATGATGCCCTAGGATTTGTGGCCAGTGTATTTGCTCGCGGCGATGTGGTTAAAACAAATAAAAAATAACAATAAAAGGGTTTACCCTCATGCCAATGAAGATGGAATCGGATCTAAATAGGTTTCGAAAAATCGTGAGGGGCAAGATAAAGAAAGAGCTCCGGCGATTTGTATCTAGCGGTGATCTGATTGGACGCCAGGGCAAAAAGAAAGTTTCAATTCCTTTACCAAGGATCGACCTCCCAAAATTTCAGTTTGGTGACAATCAAAAAGGTGGGGTCGGTCAAGGACAAGGTGAAGTTGGTGACCCTATCGGGCAAGGAGAACCACAGCCCGGTGAGGGCCAAGCTGGTGAGCAAGAAGGCAATCACTCGTTAGAAGTGGACGTTACACTCGAAGAACTGGCTGAAATTTTAGGAGAAGAGCTCGAACTACCCAATATCGAAAACAAGGGTAAGCAGAATATAGAAGATAAAGAATATAAATATACGGGCATCCTAAAACAAGGCCCAGAATCTCTCCGGCACTTTAAAAGAACTTATGTAGAAGCTTTAAAAAGATCTATTTCAACTGGGGAATATGACCCTAATAATCCTACAGTCATACCCATAAAAGAAGATAAACGTTATCGTTCTTATCGGGTAGAAAATAAGCCAGTTGCAAATGCAGTTATCATCTACATGATGGATGTTTCAGGATCCATGGGGGATGAACAAAAAGAAATCGTCCGACTTACTAGTTTCTGGCTCGACACATGGCTTACCGGACAATATACAGGACTCGAAAGGCGTTATATTATTCATGACGCTACAGCCCGAGAAGTAGACTCCGACACATTTTATCGAACTAAAGAATCAGGCGGTACTCTGATTAGTTCTGCTTTTAAATTAGCTATAAAATTAATAGAAGAAAATTTTAACCCTTCAGAATGGAACATTTATCTATTTCATTTCTCTGATGGTGATAACTGGTCAGGCAATGATACCACGGACTGTATGAAACTACTAGAATCAACCCTGTTACCCATCTCGAATATCTTCTGTTACGGGCAAGTGGAATCAAGATATGGGTCCGGACAATTTCTAAGGGATCTACATAAACATTTTGGAGAAAATAACGAACAAGTCACCACAGCCCAAATTAAAGATCGAGATGCGATCATGGACACGCTCAAGGTATTTCTTGGGAAAGGAAAATGATTAATGGGGTACGTGAATACCAACTTAAATCGAAAACTCCGTGAAATTACCAACGAGCTGGCAGAAAAAGCAAAAGAGCAGGGGCTCGACTTTTTTGATACGATCTTTGAGGTGATCGACTACAAACAGCTCAATGAAGTTGCTGCTTATGGGGGGTTTCCCACAAGATATCCACACTGGCGTTTTGGCATGGAATATGAACGCCTTTCCAAAAGTTATACCTATGGCCTATCCGTGATCTACGAAATGGTTATCAACAACGATCCATGTTATGCATACCTTTTGCGGGCTAACAACATTGTCTCTCAAAAAACCGTAATTGCTCATGTATACGGTCACTGCGACTTTTTCAAAAACAATTACTGGTTTTCCAAAACTAATCGCAAGATGTTAGACCAAATGGCTAATCATGCAACCATTGTCAGGCGATATATCGAGGCCGTTGGCCAGGATGAAGTCGAAGAATTTGTGGATAGTTGCTTGTCTCTCGAAAATCTCATCGATTTTTATGCACCTTTTAATGAACAGAAATCGACAGAAAGCTCCGAAGAGCTATATAGAAGTCTTCCCGTAAAAAAACTTAAGTCCAAAAAATATATGGACTCATATATCAACCCCAAAGATTTCATCGACGAGCAACAAGCAAAACTAGATGCCGAAACCCTAGAACCAAAGCCCTTTCCAGAAAAACCAGAAAAGGATATTTTAAAATTTCTATTAGATCACGCACCTCTCAATCAATGGGAGAAGCGAATATTAGGCATAATCAGAGATGAAGCTTATTACTTTGCTCCTCAAGGGCAAACAAAAATCTTAAATGAAGGTTGGGCCACCTACTGGCACAGCCTAATGATGACACAGATCGCTCCACTTCAAGATGCAGAAATAATCGAGTATTGTGATCAATACTCTGGAATTGTGGCAAGCCCACCAGGACAGTTAAATCCTTATAAACTTGGCGTTGAACTCCTTAGATATATTAAACAGCGCTGGGATAAGGGCCAATTTGGGATAGACTGGGTCAACAGTCAAGACCCAAGGGAGAGAGCCGCTTGGGACACCGGAGCGATGAAAGGTAAAGAAAAGCTTTTTGAAGTTAGAAAAATTCACAATGACATTACATTCATTGATACCTTTCTCGATGAAGACTTTTGTCATGAACATAAAATGTTTCTTTACGACTATGATCGCCGTACCAATCAATACGTTATCTCCAGCCGTAACTTTAGAGAGGTGAAAAAATCTCTGCTGGATCAATTAACTAACTTCGGCCAACCTATCATTAAAGTCGAAGATGGTAACTATAAGAATCGTGGTGAACTGCTATTGCATCATGTACATAATGGCTCTGACCTAAAACACGATTTTACCTTAGAGTGCTTAAGAAATCTCCATCATCTTTGGAAGAGGCCTGTTCATCTGCAAACTCGTATTGAAGATGTACAAAGACGCATTTCATTTGATGGTAGTAATCATAATATGGAAAAAGTTTGACTGGAGTTTTTTTATGAAAGCTCGTCATATGAGAAACAAAATACATTACCTATTATTAACTGCCCTGCTAGGATGCTTTCTTAGCACCTTTGCATTAGCCGTAGCAACTCCAGGTAAAGTACCAATTATCAAAAATGTCGGTATTATACCTCCTCAATGGCTAGGTGATAGTGATAGCTGGTTTGGACTAAAAAAAGCCCAAAACTCTATCGATAATAGTTTTTCAACTATTGTTAATAATACTAAAAGATTTCGCCGCATCGATAACAATATAGTAGCAGACCTTTGGTCAAAGCCAGATGGCCGCTTAGAGCTTGAGAAAAAATATGAATTGGAAGCTTACATTGCTCTCTCTGGTATCATTAGAGATGACATAGTTGTATTCACGGCACGTATTTTAGGTAAAGACTTCGAAAGCTACTTGATTGAATCCGAGCACATGCGCACGATATGGATCCGATCTGCGACTGAAGAACAGCTACTCGAGAAAATCACTAACCTAACATGGCGTCTTATTAACCGATTACCCAGTGATATCTATGTTACATCAATTCAAGGTAGGTACATCACTATATCTGGCGGTCAAGATCAAGGTATCGTCGCCAAAGATAAAATCAACTTTAGAGAAAGTTACATCTCTTCAATTCACCCTGCAAATGGAACATGGCTTACCTATAAACATCGCAAACTAGGAAGTGCGATTGTCATAGATGCTCGCAAAACAACTTCACTTGCCCAACTAACAGAAGTCAGCTTCGAGGGCGCTCTGAAAGTGGGTCATGGAGCTAAAGTAGAACAATTAGCTGGTCGACTCAAGTTCAAAGCAAAGCCTAAGGAACCCGATTTCGAAATTAGTAAACCAGGAAGCTCCATCATTGAGCCACCAATGTATACTGAAAGCGGCAAAAAAATAGAACGAGTAAAACCTCAATTTGGAGAAATCCCTCAAAAGCCTGCAACTCCTCGCATCACTAAATTGCCCGAAGCCCCACCGGAAGCGATCATGGACGTTGAAGAAGACGAGATCTTAGAAGAGAGTATAGATGACAACGATATTGCAGGAAGCCGCAAGCTTAGCCCCATGCTAAAACGCATTTCAAAACTGACTCCCAGCATGAAAATAATTCCAGGCCTCCAGTTATGGAGCTTATCTGGCTCAACAACAGCTGCAAGTGCAGTGCCTATGTGGTTAGCCAATCAATTTGAATTTAAGGTATCATTACCAAAAATCAAAAATTGGTTCACAGATGGCAGCGCAGGGTTAATGCTTGGTCAAACCGGACGCAGCAATAGTTATTTTGGGCTTTGGCTAGAAACCATAAGCTACATAGAAGCTCCATCACCCATCGAAACCCAATATATAGAAGCTATTAGAGCTGGCTTCCATCTTCACATTAAAACTTACCGGGTAGAAAATGAAGTTTTTGGGGGTATGAATCTATTAACTTTAGGGCCTTCACTGGGAGCTAGAGGAGGGGTAGACCTTGAAGCCCTAGGTAAAATAGACTGGGTCAGTAACTTAAACCTTATCCTGTTTGCACCGCTATCATTAAGTTCAGTGGGCACCCCCAATCAGCAGGATATCATAAATAACATTTTCGGACTGGAGTGGAGCAATACCGCAACCATTAGAAAAGGTCGAAATCAATGGGAATTCGGTGGTGGACTTGACTTAGGTTATTCTACCATGACATTACCAACTACTAGCCTCACTACAAATCATCTGACACTAAAATTCATCGCCGGCATGAGATTCTAAAGTTCAAAGCTTTATGGTTTTTCACCGACCCCAAAGTATGACACTAAAGCTTCACTAGTCCACGCCCCTTGAACTTTCATCAACCTGCTAAACTGGCCATTATCGAAGACTAAAGCATTCGGTTGATCCCAACAAGGCATACTGATAAGCATACCAGACCTCTTTGGGATTTTTTCTCCATAAGGTGTATGAAAATGACCAAAAACCCCATACGTAGAGCTGCTATCGTTCAACCAACCTTGAAACCGATCGAGTAAAGAATCATGATCAACTGTTCTATACTGGTCTTGTGCCCGCGATGCATGGGAAGTTTTCAGCATCAGATGATCCATTAATTTGCCCGGTAACTGCCGCACAGCAAACTTAACAAACCACGATTTAACAAAACGACGAAATTTTAAATAAGTCTCGGAAGAAAAAACCAAATCTCCATGCGCCATAATAAAACTTGTCCCATCACTCAAAGAAAACTCATAATTACCAGAATCAATGTACTCCACACCAGTCCATTTGGCATGAGACAAGTCAAATTCATGATTCCCTTCGAAATAAATAACGCGGGTACCAGAAGCAGCTAATCCTGATAAAGCATCCCCAACTTCTTTAAATTTCTTACAATAATAAGAACTTGATCCCATAAAGAAATCAAATATATCACCAAGCAGCACAAAACACTCCAGCTTGGATTCAGACAACTCGGCAAATAACTGAATCAGCTGTTCAGCACGGTCATCATATGGTTGAGCAATATGTACGTCCGAACAAACCACCAAAGAACCAGCGCCAAAACGCATCGATTCTGGCAGAATCTTTCTTAACAAAGGTTCGGCTGAAGAATGATCAGATGAAGTTTTACACATGAATGTCCCTCAACTGGCAGTATGAAACAATGCTACACTGCGTCAATACGGAAAAGATTACTCTAGCATTTAGTCATAAGTGCCAACCCAAAAGCAAATAGAAAAATAACCATTATAAAATAAGCCCTTTTTGTACGGGCCACCTAATTCTAATAAGGATGAAAAGAGGGACTATTTTGCTTGCATTACCTATGTTATTTTGTTTCTTATAGATTCATATTACGATTAAAATGCGTCATATTGGAGGCACATTCATGTCAGAAGAGATTCAGGAACGGCTCAAGCAAATTGTGATCAATCAACTAGGCGTAGAAGAAGAAGCGGTTTCTGGGAAGGCTAAATTTATCGAAGATTTAGGGGCCGACTCTCTCGATATCGTAGAGCTAGTAATGGCAATGGAAGAGTCTTTTGATATTGATATTCCAGATGAAGAAGCTGAAAACATTAGGACCGTTGATGACGCAGTCAATTATGTGAAAAAAACGCAGGATATATAGTCCTAAAGATACTTCCTATTCATCTATTTAATTGCCTAGAAAATCGATCTGGGCAATTGCCAGGAACAAAAAATTGAAAAAAATCGGAATAGCCTCTGACCATGGAGGTAGGATTTTAAAAGATAAGATCATGAAGCTATTAGAAGACAATGGCTATCAGATCAAGGACTTTGGGGTCGGGGTTAACGAAGATAAGTCTGTTGACTATCCAGACTACGCAGGACCCTTAGCATCAGCAATCTCTGAGGGAACCATACCTTCTGGCATCGCAGTTTGTGGTACTGGAATCGGTATGTGCATTGCAGCAAACAAATTTAAAGGAGTGAGAGCAACTTCGGTCTGGGATGAATTCACCGCTGAAATGTCTAGGGCTCATAATAATTCTAACATCATCTGCTTGGGTGAAAGAGTTCTTAATCATGACCGAGCCCTAACATTTTTAACAATTTGGCTTAATACTGAATTTGAAGCACGACATCAAAAAAGATTAGATAAAGTTGACTCATTTGAAACACCATAGAGGACTAATGTGATGGAAAAGCCTTGGAATAGCATACGCAGTCAGGATGAAGAAATTTATAATCTGATCGAAGCTGAACTCCATAGGCAAGAGCATGGACTAGAGCTCATTGCATCAGAAAATATAGCTTCGCCGGCAGTAGTAAGCGTCATTGGCAACGTATTAACCAATAAGTATGCAGAAGGATTGCCTTCAAAGCGATACTATGGTGGGTGTGAACAAGTTGACTTAATTGAAGATATTGCCATTAGAAGGGCGTGTGAACTCTTCAATGCTAAATTTGCCAATGTACAACCGCACTCAGGCGCCCAAGCCAATGCAGCTGTTTATCTAGCCTTATGCAAACCCGGAGACAAAATATTAGGAATGGATCTATCTCATGGAGGCCATTTAACCCATGGCTCTAAAGTGAATTTCTCCGGTATAAATTACGAAAGTCACTTTTATCAATTAAACCCAAAAACTGAGACCTTGGATTACGACGCACTTTTAGCTCAGGCCAAGGAAATAAAACCTCAAATGATTGTTGCCGGCGCCAGTGCTTACCCACGAGCGATCGATTTTAAAAAGTTTCGAGAAATCGCTGATGCAGTAGACGCCAAACTCTTAGTGGACATGGCTCATATAGCTGGCTTGGTGGCAGCTGGAGTCCACCAAAACCCTATTGATTTTGCAGATGTAGTGACCACAACCACTCATAAAACCCTTCGTGGGCCACGAGGTGGCCTGATCCTCTGGAACAACCCAGACCTGAAGATAAACAAGGCTGTCTTTCCCGGAACCCAAGGGGGTCCGCTGGAACACATCATTGCAGCCAAGGCTGTGAGCTTCAAAGAAGCAATGAACCCCAGCTTTAAAGAATATCAAGAAAAAGTGATCACAAATGCACGGGTACTGGGTGAAGCCCTTATTGAGGCTGGTTTTAAGCTAGTGTCTGGTGGAACAGACAATCACTTGGTATTACTGGACCTTTCGGAAACAAGTATTAGTGGTAAAGAAATGGATATTGCCCTAGGTAAATGCCACATCACCGTAAACAAAAATACCGTACCAAACGAGAAAAGAAGTCCTTTCGTCACGAGCGGTGTTAGAATCGGTACCCCGGCAGTGACAACAAGAGGTATGGGGCCTGAAGAAATGAAAGCTATTGCAGGCTGGATTCAAAAAGTAAAAGAACACATAGGAAATGATGGTAAGCTTTCCGAAATCAAACACGAGGTCGAAAACCTTGCCAAAAAATTTCCCATGTATCCTGATTGGAGCTAACTAACGTGAAATGTCCCCGGTGTGAATGCTCTGAAACTAAAGTACTGGAAAGTCGTATTTCTCATGAAGGTCGAAGCGTGAGACGCAGACGCAGCTGCAGCAGCTGTGGACACCGATATACGACCTATGAAAAGGAAGAAGAGCTAAATCTTCAGGTTAAGAAAAAAGACAATCGCTTCGAAGATTTTAGCCGATCGAAAATAACACAAGCCATTGCTACAGCCTGCAGAAAACGGCAAATCGTCAATGAGCAAATAGAAGCCTTAGTAGCTGCAATCGAATCTCAATTGCGCAGTAATGGCGAAAGGGTTGTCACATCCCAGAAAATTGGTGACCTAGTAATGAATAAGCTCATGCACACTGATCATGTCGCATATGTACGCTTCGCTTCGATCTATAAAGAATTTAAAGATCCTGAAGAATTTGTAAATGAACTCAAAACACTAAATGACAGACCATCAGCTGAGAATTAATTATGTTTACCGGCCTTATTGAAACCAAAGGATCTATACTTGCACTCAAAAATACTGAGGGCATGCTTACGGTCACTATTACAGTAGATAAAAAACCATTCGATGTTAAATATGGGGATAGCGTCGCTATTAATGGCTGTTGTTTAACAGTAACAGACATAGACCAACAGAATCTCAGTTTTGAGGTAAGTAAGGAAAGCATTGAATTAACTAACTTAGGACAGCTAGACATCGGCATGGTCGTGAATATGGAACGCGCTCTTCGTCTGGGTGACCGCCTTGGTGGCCACATGGTTTCTGGTCATGTAGAAACCATGGGTACATTGGAGTCCATAGAAAAAAACTCTGATGGGTGGTTAGTCGGAGTAACTGTTCCTAGAGACGCAGCCAAATACATCATTCCAAAAGGATCAATATGCCTAGATGGTGTTAGCTTGACTGTTAATACCCTCAACGATTTTGAAACCAATAGTTTAATTGAGTTAATGCTCATACCAACCACCGTATCTGAAACTACTTTTGGCAACCTAAAGACCGGCTGGAAACTAAATATAGAGACAGATATGACTGCAAAATTCATCGAAAGATTGCAGTCATTTTCCGTCAAAAAGAGCGATTAATTCTATAAAACTAATTTTAGTACAGCAAAACCACCAATCAAGAACACTACAAAAACAATGGTAAGTACGTTAAAGTGCTTTTCAATAAAGACCTTGGCAGGCTTACCTATCATACGCAGAATCGCAGCAACAAGAAAAAACCTAAAAGCTCGGGCACCTATGGAAGTCAGTACGAAGATACCAAGATCCACTCGAGCTACCCCAGCGGTAATCGTCACTAGTTTGTATGGCAACGGTGTTAAACCAAAAATGAAAACGATCCAGGCATTCCAAATATCATAAACCTGAAATAAGAACTCTCCCCCCAAAGTTTCACGAAAGTTGTTCACCAAGTATGCAGGTAGGGCAATATCCATACGGCCATCCACCATCACTAACTTTACATGAGCAATGTTTTCGACAATCCACATACCAACCGTTTGCCACGCATAAACTCCAATGCCATAGCCGACAATGCCACCCAACACGGAAGCAACGGTACAAGCCAAAGCGATCGGAAACCATCTTGTGGGAGCCCCCAAAACTAAAGCAATCAACAACACATCTGGCGGGATCGGGAAAATACTACTCTCCAGAAAGGAGATTAGCATGAGAACAGGAAGCCCATAAGGTGTCTCGGCCCAATGCAAAACCCAATCATACATACGCCTAATAATATTGGGCTTTTCCATTGGTGCCTCGCTTTCAGCAGCAGCCATACAAACCTCCCCATTTTAAAGTTCAAAACCCAATCTTCTCTAAGGATAAAGCTAAAGGCAAGTAGAGTCGTAGCGGTAATAATTATTTTTCACGTAATTCCAAAAAACTACCTTTAGACAGACGCCTAAACTCAGCTGAATTAGTTCGTTTATTAAATCGCACATCTTCTACTCCATTGGATGCACATTCCTGAAAGTCTAAAAAGGCTTTATATTTCCTGGGCCTTCCTATCATCCTTGCTTTGCCTACAGCCATCAGCTCTAGAGCTGAGGTTCTTTTTTTCATCACTAAAAAGCTAACAGGTAAGCTGCGAAGGTCTATATTTAATGCACGAGAAAATTTCTGCCATGAAGAGGTCTGAAATACTTCCTTCGGGGGGGAAGCAAAAAAGTGACACCAATCAGAAGCGAAGGAGTCTGTAACCATCGGGCACTTACGGTCATGGGTGCATGGAGCCATAGGTAGCCACTGTTCTAAAAATCTTTCACGCACAGCGCCAAGCCGTTTAGCAGCAAAAGGAGTTCCAGGCTCGACCCAGATAACAAAGGAAGCACTATCGAGAAGCGTCAAAAGTTCTTCCAACTGTGTTTCTGTTATTTCGGTCATAACATGACTAATCAAAACCAGACGCTGACCCGGCGCATTGCCTTTTGGGTCAAGTTGGGGCGCCGCAGCACCTGCATCCACCGATAGGTGGGGCCAACGAGCTTTGGTTTGCGCCGCTGCGTAGCTTCGAGCCAAGTGGGATCGATCAAGAAAATACACGGACTTAGCCTGACCCTGGATTTTATCGAGAAAGCGTTCTGTTGCAATACCACTGCCACAGCCCCAATCCAGTATTTCCTCAACATTGGCAAAGACTTCCTGATACCTGCGCCCTAATTCATCAAGCACAGCATCCCATTTCCAACCAATCCTGGCTCCAAATGTCTCATGATATGACTGCAATAGCTCCCTATCAGCCCAATAATCTTTCGTACCTTGGCCGCGGCTGTCAAAAAAAATCTTCCTGATTTCAGTAAGTTTCTGGATCCGTGAATCCACTGGAGTACCTCTCACAAATTAAAAGCTACATGCCAATAATATTATTGATATAAAAAAACAAGATATTTTTATCGATATTTTATAGAATTGTATACTTGCCTGTGATAGATTGGCTTCCCTGCAAGTCACTTGCAGTCAGCTCTTTGACAATCAGCTGCATCGGTCAACAAGACGGCCTTTCATTGAAGTTTTAACAATCCTTTGCTAGAAACGCCGAACAAGCATTAAGGAGATCCACATATGTCAACAATAGACCAAGAAAAGGCTATTACCAGAACCCTTAAAGCCATCGAAGCTATTTCCAAAGGGAAAATGGTTATCATGGTGGACGATGAAGACCGGGAAAACGAAGGTGACCTTGTCCTCGCAGCTGATCACGTAACACCAGAACATATAAATTTTATGGCGAAAGAAGCTAGAGGTTTGATCTGCTTAACCCTCGAGCCTAAAATCGTTGATAAACTGAAATTACCAATGATGGGTGATTCCACCAAAACCCTGCCCGACCAAGGCACGGCTTTTACTGTTAGTATCGAAGCACGCACCGGGGTCACGACTGGCATATCAGCCGCAGATAGAGCTCGGACGATCGTTGCTGCTATTGACCCAAAGGCCACACCTGATGATTTAGTTGTCCCAGGTCATATTTTTCCTCTCAAAGCTAAAAAAGGCGGCGTATTAGAACGAGCCGGCCACACCGAAGGGTCTGTAGATTTGGCCAAACTTGCTAACCTGTCGGGCTCTGGAGTGATCTGCGAGATCATGAAAGATGATGGAACAATGGCACGCATGGCTGACTTAGAAGTTTTTGCGGAAAAGCATGATTTACCGATTGTTGCTATCGCCGACCTCATCACCTATCGCCTGTTACAGGAACCTATGGTGGAAGAAATAAGCCGCAAAATGGTTAAAACAAAGTGGGGCACCTTCGAAAGTATTCTATTCCACAATACAGTAGATAATTCAGAACATATTGCTTTTATTAAAGGCGGCCAATTTCAAGACCACGTCGTTGACGTTAGGGTTCAAGTGCAACGCCCTTTACTGGACGTATTTGCGGACAGCGAATTCGGCAATACCTATAACCTGAACTATGGTATGAAAAAGCTATCTGAATCAGATAGAGCTGTTTTCATTTATCTCTCTAGATCAGAAAAATTAAGCTTTAAAGATCAAATAGACTCAATGGCTCTAGATATAGCAGGCGAATATAACCTACCATCTCAATCATCCGTCGATCTTCGTATGCATGGAACTGGAGCTCAGATTATTCGCGCTCTAGGGGTCAAGAAAATGAAGGTTCACACGACCTCTCCTAGAACGATGAAGGGATTATCCGGGTTCGGCCTGGAAGTGATCGATACTGAAATTATTAGAAACAGTCAGCACTAAGGAGATTGAAATGAGCCGAGGATATCTAATATTAGCTGCAAGATTCAATGATATGGTTACGAGCTCCCTCCTGCGAGGGGCTGAAGAAACATTAAAGCAGGCTGACGTTAAAAACATAGACACAATATGGGTTCCCGGAGCATGGGAACTACCTGTAGCAGCAGCCAAAGCAGCACGCAGTGGTAAATGGCAAGGTATTATATGCTTAGGTGCAGTTATCAAAGGAGATACACCACACTTTGATTATGTTGCTGGTCAAGCAGCATCAGGACTGATGAGTATTAGCATTGAAACTAGTGTCCCCGTTGTTTTTGGTGTCCTGACTACAAATACTGTGGAGCAAGCATTGAATCGAGCCGGCCTAAAACTAGGTAACAAAGGTTCTGAAGCTGCACAAACAGCGCTTGAAATGACTTCTGCCCTGAAAAAAATTGATCACTGGAGCGATAACATTGAATCATAAGCACAAACATAGCCAAGCCAGAGAATTTGCAATGCAATTTCTCTACCAGTGCGAATGCGAAAAGTTATATTATTTTTCGAAAGCCCGCTTTCGTGAATTTGCACACAACTTTAAAGTCCCCGCTGGTATATACAGTTTCACAGAAGCTTTAGCTGAACGCAGTTTGAATCAGAAAGATGAGGCTGATAAGAAAATCGAAGCTGTATCAAGACATTGGAGTGTCATGCGCATGCCTTCAATCGATCGTTGCGTTCTGCGAATGGCATGCAGTGAAATTGAGATCAATGGTACTCCACGCAAGGTCATTATCAATGAAGCCATCGAACTTGCCAAGAAATTTGGGACAAAAGATTCCGGCAGCTTCGTCAATGGTGTACTGGATAGAGTTTAGGCTAGAAGGTTAAGATCTAACCCAAAAATTATTTTATATATGGCATCACCGCATCCATCGAAGCTTCAATGTTTTTAACTGATAAGGATGATTGATCTGATAAAATCGCTTCGGGATCTTTCAACATATGACCAGTTAAGATGCCGACAACCGTATCAGATTCACCGATAATGCCCTGATCTTTTAACTTCTTAATCCCTGCTAAAGAACATGCACTTGCCGGCTCACAACCAACCCCGGCTTTATCAATGACTTTTTTAGCCGACATAATTTCCTGGTCCGAAACATCTTCAACAATACCATTAAGATTCTCAATCACCCTGTAAGCCTTAGTATAGTTTACCGGACGACCAATCCTAATGGCGGTGGCCACTGTTTCGGCCTGAACATCAAATTGCTGTTGGAATTTTTCCTTATAACTTTGGAAAAATGGATTGGCTCCAGCCGCCTGAACAGTCACTAACCTGGGTAATTTAGAAATCCATCCTGCACTCTTAGCTTCCAAAAGAGCTTTACCAAAAGCACTGGTATTACCGAGGTTACCCCCAGGAACCACCACCCAATCGGGAGCTTGCCACCCCAGATTTTGTAACATCTCCCACATAATAGTTTTCTGACCTTCAAGCCTGAAAGGATTCAATGAATTAACCATATAAACCCCTCTTTCAGAAACTTCACGCACTAAGGCCATAGCCTGATCAAAGTCTCCATCCACAGCCAAACAAGTCGCACCATAGCCAATGGCCTGAGCTATTTTTCCCACCGCAACCTTGCCAGCAGGTAAAAAAACGATAGTATTCATCCCCCCATGTGCACCATATGCAGCTAGAGAAGCAGATGTGTTGCCCGTTGATGCGCATGCAATATTTTTTTGCCCCAGTACTTTGGCTTGAGATACCGCAACTGTCATCCCTCTGTCTTTAAAAGATCCAGTCGGATTGTCGCCCTCATGTTTCAGAAATAGGTTTGATATACCGGCAAAATTCTCAAAAGCTGTTCGTTTGTATAGTCGAGTCTGACCTTCAGGGTGAGACAAACATTGATCAGTAGAAATATTCAGAACAGCTTCCCGAAAACGCCAGACACCACTTATATCGATACTTTCCCGACTGAGAAGCCTCTTATCAAATTCATCAGGTCCAACTGTTACCTTATTCCAATCTCTCTGAACTTCTAGTAATCCGGAGCAGTCGCATGAATAGCGAATCTCACCTAGAGGCCAATGCTTATGACACTCAATACATTCCAGCCATTCATTCGGAAGACTCATATTATCATCGCCCCTTTTTTTGCAACCTGACCAACATGAACTTGTGCTTCGCATTGGAATCCACTTCTCATAGCTTCACCAACTTCGTGGGCAGATTGTTCATTAGCACATATAGAAAATATAGTGGGACCTCCACCACTGATACTACACCCTAAAGCTCCGGCAGACATCGCTGATTTTTTTACGTTTGCAAACCCAGGTATAAGAGCAGATCGGTACACTTCGGCGAAGGGATCCACTAAAGCCAGCCGCATCGTGTCCTGATCACCAGACTGAAAGGCCACAATGAGAGAAGAAGTGTGCGCCATTTGTTTGACCCAGTTTTGAGTACTAAGTTGACCCGGTAACACCTCACGGGAATCCTTGGTATTCACTCTTAGAGCTGGGGTTACGGTCACTAACCACCAATTGCCCGTCATTTGCACTGGAACAACTTTTGCGGGCTCCGTGCTAAAGGAAATGGTTAACCCCCCAAATAAAGATGGAGCTATATTATCAAGATGACGGCCAGCCACCTGCTCTTCGGCTGCAAGTGCAGCCTCCATGATAGACTGGAAATCGCTTTCCTGACCATATAAAGCGGCTGTAGCAAATGCACCACCAACTGCCGATGTGGCACTGGCACCTAAACCACCTGACACAGGAAGACGACGATGAATTTTTATTTTCAAACCGTCACGATAACCAGCTTTTCTCATCCAGGCTGCAGCTGCTATTGAAGCAGTATTTTTTTCAGCCTCTCTAGGAATATCAGCTGCATCCCGACCAGTAATATCGACGATTTCGACATCAGAACCAGATTTTTCGATCTCGATTTCATCACCTAGTCCGTCTACAGCCAAACCTAAAACATCAAAACCTGGACCCACATTACCAATACTGGCAGGCACAAAGACTCTTATTGGTGTCATACTCCAAGCCCCTCGGTCATAGATGCGATGGCCAGAATATCATTTAACACGCCAGCTGCTGTTACATCAGCTCCTGCGCCGGGCCCAGTAACAATTAAAGGGTTATCATCATACATTCTAGTCTGAATACTAACCTGGTTATCTGTCCCTCGCAAACGACCCAGAGGAGAGTCTGCATCGACTTCTTCAATCCCAACGCTAACCTGATCTTGTTCAATCCGGGCAACATAACGCAAAACCTTTTTCTTGGCCTTGGCAGTCGCAATCCGCTGCGCAAAAACATCATCTAATTTTTTAAGGTTCTCACAAAAAGCCTTGGGGTCATCATCACTTAATTCTTCAGGGAACAAAGGCTCCAATGCAATATCACCCAATTCAATAACCTTGCCCAAGGTCCTAGCTAAAATCAGAGCTTTCCTAGCAACATCTAAACCAGAAAGATCTTCTCTTGGGTCTGGCTCCGTATAGCCAAGTTTCCAAGCTTTCAGAACTGCTGATGAAAATTTTTCGCCATCATCGACCGCAGTCATCAGATAACCTAAAGTACCTGACAAGCACCCGAGAATTCTCAATACCTCATCTCCTGCACTCTCCAGTTTTGCAATAGTATCCAGAATAGGAAGACCCGCTCCAACGGTGGCTTCATACCTAAGGCTCAATCCTTTATGATCAGCAAGAGCTAACATCTCTTTAAACTCATTTAAAGGTATAGCCAAAGGCTTCTTATTGGCTAAAACAACATGCATACCTTGCTGCAGTGCTTCGTGAACAAGCGGGGCAGTATCTTCGGCAGTGAGGTCAACAAAAATCCCATTTTGAAAAGCCCGATTCCATAAATTTTTACTTAAGTGTTGCCCGAAATCGGAAACTGAAAGAGCCTTACCGGAGGTTAACTTTCCTCCTTGTTTCTTCAGATCAGTCAAGTCTTCCACTACCTCAGGAGTAAAACCTTTTTCCTCTATCAAAAGACCTGAACTATCAGCCAAACCAACAATATGGCACTTTAGCTTCATCTTTTCCCAAAAGTAGCTGGACTGTGCCTCTATTTGCTGACTTAACGTCCTGCCAATTTGGCCAAAACCAAAAATAGCTATATTGACCTCTGAACCCAAACGATGTGGTAAAGCTCTAATTTTCTGCAACCTATATTCTCGATGTAAGGCCTGTAAAGATTTTGGTACATGATCATCAGCCAAAACAATTGAGATATTTAACTCAGAGGAGCCTTGAGCAATGGCCATAATATTGAAGTTTTCCTTAGCCAGACAACTAAAAGCTCTTGCTGCAATACCTTTAGTTCCGCTCATACCAAGACCAACCAAAGCAATAACAGATACATTTCCATCAACTTTAATGGAATCAACTCTTTTTCGCTCTATTTCATACTGAAATTCCAAAGCTAAAACTTCTTGAGCCTGTCTACTATCTTCCTCAGCGATAACAAAGCAAATACTTGATTCACTCGATGCCTGGCTAATCATCGATACTGAAATACCTTCTCGGGCAAGGGCGCTAAAGGTTCTTCCTGCTATACCAGGTATTCCAGCCATACCTTTACCTTCAACAGAGATAAGAGTTTGACTACGAATAGCTGTCAATGCCTTCACTGGATAAGCACCAGGCAATACATCCGAAGCTATGCGCGTTCCCGGGGCATCAGGATTAAAGGTATTTTTAATAACTAGGGGGATTTCATTATCCACTAAAGGTATGATCGTTCTCGGATGAAGAAGTCTAGTGCCATAAAAAGCAAGTTCAGCTGCCTCGCGATAATGAAGTTCAGGAACAACCCGAGCATCTGATACCCAAGCTGGATCCGCCGTCATTAAGCCATTTACTTCTTTGTATAAAGTCACAGACTCCGCATTAGTGCAATTGGCAAGAATAGTGGCTGTATAATCCGAGCCCCCTCTACCTAATGTTCTCACCTGCAGATCGGGGCCAGAACCAATAAAACCAGGAACAACCACGATATTGATACCTTCATCAAACAGTGGCTTTAGTTTTTCATTACATGCTTCGCTACTAAGCTCAAGACTAGGAGACAGACCTACTTGATCTCTAGTTAAATATATTAAATCAGTAGCATCAACCCAGTCAGCAGATTTTGACTCACTTTTTAGCACATGAGCCAAAATCTGAGCCATCAGCCTTTCGCCTCTCGCTACCGTTCTCGCTGTCACTGCCGAAGTAAGCTCCTTGAGCGTAGCAATACTAAAACAGAGGGTAGAAAATTCGACCGAGTAAGTTTCAATAATCGACATCAGCTCTGTTCGCACATTGGCGTCAGTCACAAGCTCTTTGACAATCTTTTCGTGAATGTCACGAAACTTCTCTACAGCACCATGCAAATCAGCACTACGACCCTCGCTAGCAGCTGATTGCGCCGCCTCAATCAGCAAGTCCGTAACGCCACCGATAGCAGACACAACGACCAGAAGCCGATCGCCTTCCCTTTGTATGACTCTGCTTACTTGTCTAATTGCATCAGCATCAGCCAGAGAAGAACCGCCAAACTTCAGCACTCGTATTTGCTTATTTGAGCTCATATCTTACTTCCAGTTCATTGTGAATCATTACGCCATTGCCCCGTTATTAACATGCAAAATATTTCATCGGGAGACGACCTGAAAACATAAACCACCAGATCATGCCCAATGGCAAGATCACATATGTTTCATTCCGCAATGAACCATATATTTGCCAGCCAATCCATTAATTAATCACAGACCAATTTATCAATTTGCGAGCAAAATATCTGCATGGATGAATATAAGAGAAAAATTCACTCTAAAAATCAACCACAGGTTCCCATCATGAACAAGCCTGTGGTATGGTATCTTCCAGTGTATTCGTATTGGGACCCAACTACTGCAGGGACTTTAAAGATAATGACAGACATAAATTTTCTTGAACAACTTAAACTAGAACAAACAAACAGTGCCATTTCGACTGGAACACAGTGGTCTGGAAGCAAGGACAATGGTTACTACGAATCATTTTCTCCCGTAGATGGCAAACTTATCGGCAAAGCCTGCAAAGCAACGACAGCTGACTATGAAAATGTAATTGCAACAGCACAAAAAGGCTTTACATACTGGCGACAACAAACAGCTCCAGCCAGAGGAGAAGTAGTACGCCTGATTGGCA
>MDTC01167099.1_pt1 | contig 18807 bp, 15 predicted proteins | sample 811181 | NCBI WGS metagenome assembly MDTC01 (sample SAMN05326644, study PRJNA326480) | marine metagenome | isolation source: seawater | place: Pacific Ocean: North | collected 2011
TAGGAAATTCAACAATTGTATCTAACATTTTTTTCTTATTATCATTAAATACAAAACAGTTAAAAAGTTGTTTTTTATTTTTAAATCCTCCTATTTTATTGCGGTAATTAATAATTACCTCCACTTGTTTTTTTGAAAATCCAAGTTTTTGCCAATCGTCGTTTATCCAATCATTTGGATTGGGATTTAAAGGAACACTAATTTGACTTGTTTCTTTTTTAACAAAACTTAAATCGGGATTAGGTGATTCAATAATTAAAATTGGACTCAAAGGTTTAGACCATTGATTTTTTATCACATAGTAAGTTGATAGTAAACCAATAAAAAAAAGTATAAAAATTAATCCTCTTCGCTCAGAGGGAGAATAAAACATTATTTATAAGTTTTAATTTCTCCAGATTTAATTTTTTTGAAATAATCAGTCAGATCTTTTTTAATTTCTCGAGCAAAAAAGTAAAGGGCAAATATATTAGGGAATGCCATACCTAAAATCATCATATCAGAGAAATCTATAACTGCACCTAATGTAGATGATGAACCTACAATAATAAATAAAAGGAAAATTGTCTTGTAAGAATAATCTGCAACTTTAGAATCTCCAAAAAGATATGTCCAAGACTTCAAACCATAGTAAGACCAGGATATCATAGTAGAAAAAGCAAATAATACAGCTGAAAATGCAAGAACAATTTTAGACCAACCACCAAGTGCAAATTCAAAAGCAGCAGAGGTAAGTTCTGCACCTTCAAAACCTTGGTTATTTTCTGCAAAGCCTGTAAAAATAAGCACCAAAGCTGTCATAGTACATACTACTACAGTATCAATAAAAGGCTCCAATAAAGCCACAATTCCTTCACTTACTGGCTCTTTAGTTTTAGCTGCTGCATGAGCTATCGAAGCCGAACCAACACCCGCCTCATTTGAAAAAGCTGCTCTCTGAAAACCAACAATTAATACTCCAATAATTCCCCCGAAAGCAGCATCAGGTGAAAAAGCACCATTAAAAATCAATTTAAAAGCATGCCCAATTTGTGAAAAATTTAAACCAATAATTACCAGTGCACTCAATACGTAAATACCAACCATTAGTGGGACAATTTTATCAGTAACATTGGCAATACTTTTAATTCCTCCAATAATTACCACCCCAACTAATAATGATAAAACCAAACCAAACCAAACCCCATTTCCCTCCAAAAAAGAAAAAGCATCAAGACTTGAAAGCTGAGCAAAAGCCTGATTGGCCTGAAACATATTTCCTCCACCAAAAGATCCACCAATACATAAAATAGCAAAAATTACAGCCAATACTTTACCTAGATTAGCAAATCCTTTGAGCTTGAGACCTTTACTCATGTAATACATAGGGCCACCCGAGACTTCACCATCTTGATCAATATTTCTATACTTAACTCCTAAAGTACATTCTATAAATTTTGATGACATACCCAATAAACCAGCTAGAATCATCCAAAAGGTAGCACCTGCACCACCAAGAGTAATAGCAACAGCAACACCTGCAATATTACCTAACCCAACTGTTCCAGAAAGAGCAGTAACTAGTGCTTGAAAATGAGAAACCTCGCCTTTATCCTCAGGATCATCGTACTTCCCTCTAACCAACTGAATTGCATGGAAGAAACCTTTTACATTAATGAATTTCATGTAAATTGTAAAGAAAACAGCACCTAAAACTAGCCAAAGAACTACAAGTGGAATTTCAAGCCCAATAAATAAAAAGGGTTTAAAAAAAATCACCTTAGACATTGCATTTACAATGGGCTCAAAAACAGAATTAATTGTTGCACTAAAAGAATTATCATCAGTTGAATTTGCTAATAATAAGCTTGGTATAAATAATATTGAAAAAAATGAAAATATCTTAAACTTCATGACAATTGTTTTATCTGTTGATCCATAATTGAAATACCTTCTTTAAAATCAACTGGGTAAAAATCTAACTCTTTCTGTGCTTTAGTAATATCAAAACCTGTAATCAAAGGTCGTTTTGCTGGCTGGTTTAATGAAGCTGAACTAACTGGGTTAATCAAAGACTTATCTAAACTATAAAAATCTGCTACTTGGTAAACTAAATCAATAATACTGTAAGTTTTCGGACCTGAAAGGTGATACAAACCAAGAGATTGTTTATCAATTATTGAAATGCAGCCACTGGCCAGATCTTCTGCTAAAGTAGGTGAACGGAACTGATCATTTACAACGTTTATAGTATTTCCTTTTTCAATTTCTCCTTTTGACCAAAGAACCAAATTTGATCTACTCATGTTATCGGTAATTCCATAGATAATGATAGTTCTGGCAATACTCCATTTAGAGCAAATTTCTTTAACAACATTTTCTGAGGCAAGCTTTGATTCAGCATAAAAATGAATAGGATTTGGAGTATCTTTTTCAGAATAAGGGCCATTTTCTCCATCAAAAACAAAATCAGTACTTAGGTGTAATAAATGAGCCCCGAGTTTTTCAGCCGATTGAGCTATATATTCAACAGCCTTCACATTGATAAGCCAACAATTTTTTTGATCCAACTCACATGCATCAACATTAGTCATCGCAGCAGTGTTAATGATAACATCTGGAGAAATATTTGTTATAACTTCATCAACTTTTAATTTATCAGTAATATCTAAGCTTATAAAATCATATCCAGATTGACTTATTAATCTATTTTCTCCTATAGCTGTAGCATATAAATCTACATCTTTTCTTTCCCTTAAATTATAAACGATTTTTTGACCTAATAATCCATTAGAACCGGTAATCAAAACCTTTTTCAGCTTACTCAAATCCCAAAAATTTCATTTAGTTTTTTAATCTCATCCGAAGTACCTAAAACTAGGATTTTACAACTTGGAACTATTTCAATATCATCCTTAGGATTAATTATAAAGTTTCCAGTTGGATCTTTGAAACCTATTAAATTACAAACAGTAAATTGTTTTTTTAAATCTCCGATACTTTTGTATTGAAAATCTTTAGGAATTTCGTTAAAATCAATACTTTCTAGATTAATCTTATTTTCTCCCTCAATAGAAATTTCATCAATAAATTCTAATACATCTGGAGTTGCCACCAATTGAGCCATATGAGAACCACCTAATGAGTCGGGCATAATCACATTATCAGCACCCGCAATTTTAAGCTTTTTAACTGATGAAGCTTTTGAAGCTCTTGAAATTATTTTAATTTTTTTATTTAATTCACGAGCAGTTAACACTACAAATAAATTATCAGAATCTGATGGTAAAGTGGTAATTAAAGCTTTGGCGTTCATGATTCCACTTTTCAATAAAAGCTCGTCTTGAGTAGCATCACCCTTTAGGCAATTAAAAGAAGTTTTTAAACGAAATTGATCAACTACCTTTTCATCTTTTTCAATGAGTAAACAATTATTATAATGTTCGCCCAAAGTTTCTATAGCCGTTGAACCAACTCTACCATATCCACAAACTATTACGTGGTTATTCATTTCGCTAATATTTTTCATGTATTTAAATTCTTTAAAATATAACCTATAGTCTCCGCTAACTATATAACTTGTAATAGATGATAATGCATATGCAAAAGTACCAAAACTTGTGATGATTAGAAAGGCTGTAAATAATTTTCCTTTATCAGACAGGTCATGAACTTCTCCAAAACCTACTGTTGAAACTGTAATAATTGTCTGATAAAAGGAATCCAAAAGTGACCAATCTTCAAAAACAATATAGCCCAGAGTACCTACAAAAACAATTAGTAAAAGAACTACAAAAGAATACAGCACTTTTGAAAACAACCTAAAATTAAATAGCATTCTATTCATTCACTCTATTTTAAATTCCAAACTGTTTTTCTTTTTTTACTTGGCCTTAATTTGTCCTTATTTTCAAGAAAGAAAGCCAGTAGAAAATAAATAACAAAAGGGCTTCCAAGAGCGATAAAACTAATGTAAATAAATAGTTTTCGGATAATTGAAGGGTTAACACCAAATTTTTTACCCAACCATTCACAAACACCAAAAGCATTCTTCTCAAAAAAAGAAATAATTCTATTTAATATGGGTAATTTAAAATTCATAGGTCAACCATAAGTTACAAAAAATTAGCCATTTGGCGTTGAATTTTTTTGGCAGCTGTCCTTGATTTTTTATCAAAATCTTCTCCTTGACCAGCATAAATTATTCCCCTTGAAGAATTGACAATTAAACCAATATCATCTATAATTCCATTGCTCACTACTTCGTCTAAATCACCTCCCTGAGCACCAACACCAGGAATAAGTAAAAAGTGATTAGGGACAATTTCTCTTATTTTTTTTAAGTCATTGGCTTTTGTTGCTCCAACAACAAACATTGTATTTTCAATATTTCCCCATACTGAAACCTTCTGAAGCACATTCTGAAATAAAGAGTTATTAAGTTCTGTTTTAATTTTTTGAAAATCAAAAGCACCTTTATTACTAGTAAGGGCCAATACGATAGACCATTTGTTTTTGAAACTTAAAAATGGAGCAATAGAATCTTCACCCATGTATGGAGATAGAGTAATAGAGTCAAAATTATAGGTTCTGAAAAAAGCTTCGGCATACATTTTAGAAGTATTACCAATATCACCTCTTTTTGCATCGGCTATTGTGAAAATACTGTCAGGAATATAATCAATAGTTTTTTTTAAACTCTCCCACCCTTTTGGTCCAGCAGACTCATAAAAGGCAATATTTGGTTTGTAAGCTATACACAAATCACTCGTTGCGTCAATAATTCTTTTATTAAACTCAAAAATAGGGTCTTCAAATTCTAATAAAAAAGATGGGATTTTATCAATATCAGTATCCAAACCAACACATAAAAATGATTTTTTAAGTCTTATTTGCTCAATTAACTTTGATCTTTCCATAATCAATCCATATTGGTCTCGTTCAATTTTTCAGCGTTTTCAGCCATAATTAAAGCATCTATCATTTCTTGAATATCACCATTCATAAAGTTACTAAGATTATAAATAGTTTTGCCAATTCTGTGGTCAGTAATTCTGCCTTGAGGGTAATTGTAAGTTCTTATTTTAGCAGATCTATCACCAGTAGAAACCAGTGATTTTCTTTGGTCTGCTCGCTCCTTCTCAAGCCTATCTGCTTCTGCCTGGTACAACCTTGAACGAAGTACCTTTAGTGCTTTTTCATAATTCTTGTGCTGTGACCTACCATCTTGGCATTCAACAACAGTATTGGTAGGAAGATGGGTTAACCTCACTGCAGATTCTGTTTTATTTACGTGTTGTCCACCTGCACCAGAAGCCCTGTAAGTATCTTTTTTAACGTCTGTTAGGTTGAGATTAAAATCAACCTCCTCTGCCTCAGGTAGAATAGCTACTGTAATAGCAGAAGTATGAACCCTTCCCTGAGATTCTGTTTCTGGAACCCTTTGTACACGATGAACACCAGATTCAAACTTCATTTTACCATAAACCTCAGCACCAGAGATACTTAATGAAATTTCTCTAAATCCTTTAGTCCCCCCTTCATTAGAATTGATGACTTCATAAGTCCATGATTTTTCTTTAAAAAACATGGTAAACATTCTAAAAATATCTTCAACAAAAATACAGGCTTCATCACCTCCTGTTCCTGCTCTAATTTCCATAATAACATCTTTGTTATCATCAGGATCTTTTGGAATCAATAACCATTTGATTTTTTCATCCAATTCAATTTTTTTTTGCTGAAAATCTTCTAATTCTAACTTAGCCATTTCTTTGAATTCCTGATCATCTTCAGTTTGAATGACATCCTTGGTACTGACAATATTATTTAAAACATCTTTATACTCTTTATAAGTATTTACAACAATAGTAAGGTCTTTATATTCCTGATTCAGTCTGACATATCTTTTCATATCAGAAATAATATCAGGATCAACCATTTGCTTTGCAATCTCTTCATATTTGATCGCAATTTGCTCGAGTTTATTTAGCAATCCCATATCACTCATTAGTAAATGAATTCTCCTTTATCAGAACTTATCGTTAACTTCTTTGAGCTTGCTTGCTCAACTCTCCCCACTTGCTTGGCATCTAAGTTAAAAGAATTACATATTTTAATTATTGAGCTAGCGTGCTTAGAATTTACATACAGCTCCATTCGGTGACCCATATTAAATACCCTGTACATTTGATCCCAAGGGGTTGAAGACTCTTTTTGAATCAGCTTAAATAATGGGGGAGTATCAAATAAATTATCTTTTATAACATGAAGATTGTCAATAAAATGAAGAATTTTTGTTTGACCACCACCACTACAATGTATCATTCCATTAATATCAGCTCTGTGTTTTTTTAATAGCTCTACAACCACCGGGGCGTAAGTTCTTGTGGGTGAAAGAACAAGTTTTCCAGCATCAATTGAAAGTTTTTCAACTTCAGAAGTCAAAGATTGATTTCCAGAATAAATTAATTCATTTGGAATATTTGGATCAAATGTTTCAGGATATTTATTGGCAGTTTCTTTATTAAATACATCATGTCTTGCAGAAGTAAGACCATTGCTACCCATACCACCGTTATATTCTCTCTCATAGGAGGTTTGACCAAAAGAGGATAAACCAATGATTACGTCTCCAGGTTGAATATTTTTATTGTTAATTACATCCTCTCTTTTCATTCTAGCCACCACTGTAGAATCAACAATTATTGTTCTGACTAAATCACCAACATCAGCAGTTTCACCACCCGTTGAGTGGATTGACAATCCAAATCCTCTCAGCTCATCAAGAAGTTCCTCAGTTCCTTGAATTATTGCAGCAATTACTTCACCTGGAATTAAAGACTTATTTCTTCCAATTGTAGAAGATACCAAGATATTTTCTGTTGCTCCAACACATAATAAATCATCAATATTCATTACTAAAGCATCTTGTGCAATTCCTTTCCATACAGAAATATCACCAGTTTCTTTCCAATAGGCATATGCTAATGAAGATTTAGTCCCAGCACCATCTGCATGCATTACTACACAATGCTTATCGCTTCCAGAAAGTAAATCAGGAACTATTTTACAAAATGCTTTTGGGAATAAGCCCTTGTCTATTTTATCAATCGCTTTGTGAACCTCTTCTTTACCAGAACTTACTCCCCTCAAGGCGTATCTAGAATTATCATTCATGAATCATGTATAAAAAAAAACCCCTAGATGGGGTTTATTAGTAATTACTCTTCTTGCTCCTTGGGAACATAGTCATAATTTAAAACTTTAAATTGTGTACGTCTGTTCTTTTGATGGGCAGCATCTCGCTCTTCCTTGGTAGGTAACTTGGATATTACATCACAAGCTAGTCCCTCAGATTTAGGAACATCTTCTCCATATCCGCGTGCAATCATTCTTTCTTTATCAATTCCTTTTGAAACCAAATAGTCTACACAAGATTTAGCTCTTTTATCAGATAACTTTCGGTTGTAATTATCTCCACCTTGACAATCTGTATGAGCAGAAAGTTCTACCATCATGGTCGGGAAATCCATAAGTGTATTGTATAATAAATCTAAAGTATCTTTAGAATTCACTTGCTCTAAAGTAGTCACTAAAGTATCTACTAAAAGTTCAGATTTATTTAGAGCATATCTAACTTCTAATTCAACGTCAGCTGCTTTAACCTCTCCGGATTCGTCAACTTGAAAGAATGGCTGAAGATATACTTCTTCCATAAATCTCTTAGATTTTTCAATATTAAATGTGGTAAACTGTTTTTCAGCTTTATCTAAACTATCTTTTTCAGCTTCTAATAAATAAACTAAGTCATGCTCAATATACCTTTTACCATTGAAATCCTCCTCAAAAATAAATTTACCCTCGCCATCAGTAGTTTGAACATATTCATGAACAATCCCTCCAGCAATTGTTGAATCAATAGCAGTAAGTTTAAGAGTAACTCCTGGAATTGGTTCGTTGGTTTCTTTATTAAGTACATAAATTTCAAGTGCAATGACAACTGGAGGGATATTGAAGTTGTAGATGTCATCTTTACCTTTTCCACCTACTGGGAAGTCATTACGAGAAGATGAAAGCATCCCTCTATTTTCTTTTTCAAAAATGATTCCAAAGTCATGTTCTGGAGAATTTATAGGGAATTCTAGATTGGTGACATCTCCCCAGTTTTTGTCTGAAACTTTGGTTGCTTTGAAAATATCCAAACCACCCAAACCAATATAGCCATCAGATGAAAAAAATAAATCACCATTATCATCTAAGTAAGGAAACATTTCATCACCTGAGCTATTTACTCCTGTACCTAAGTTAGTTGGGCTCATCCAAGACTCTTCACGAGGATCATACTCAGCAATCCAAAGGTCTTTTCCACCAGAACCTCCAGGAAAATCTGCGGAAAAAATCATGTAAGTCATTGCAGAGTCAATCGCAGGGTGACCGCAAGAAAGTGAGTCAGCTCCGTCTGGTTTTAGAAGAATTTTTTTTGCTTCACTCCAGGTATTTTTCATATCTGTAGAAGTGGAGTCATTTAAATCTACTTCATTATCTCCAATAAAAACAGTGTGAAAAATTTCACAGCCTAATTTTTTTGCATTTTTTTTATTTTTAGGCCTAGGACATCTTGTAAAAAACATTTGTTTTCCGTCAGGAGTTAAAACTGCTGATCCCTCATTATCTTTAGTATTTATTGATTTTGGAAGAGGAACTGCCTCGAACCATTTCTTGTTGTTGTCTCTTTCGGTTATATATAAATCCATAAAACTGTCACCAGTTCTAGGATCTTCCTCATCGCCTTGAGAACCATCTCTTGCAGAAACAAAAATAATTTTGTTGTGTGTATTATCTGCCCATGTAGGAGAAAAATCATAATGACTTGTATTTAAGCTAACCTCATTTTGCATGATGTGCTTAGTAGGATTATTTTTCCATTCAACGGCTTTTTCACATGAAATAAGGTAATCCTGTGCTTTTTTATTATCGGGATTAATCTCTAAAAATTTATTAATATTTTCAACTGCCTCATCATATTCCCCCTCTTCTCTCAAAACATCAGCCAACAAAAGATAAATTTTTGATTCATGATTCTGGTATTTTAATTTGATAGCTCTTTCATAATAAGTTTGGGCTTGTTCAGGCTCAACAGAGAGACGATAACATTCGGCAATCTGAAAATTAATTCTTCCCTTTTCTTGAATATCTTTTACTCTGACTTCTGCTTTTTTATAAAGATCAATTGCAGAAAAATAGGCTTCATTATTGTATTTTACATCTGCATCAGAAGCAAAGTTTTTTTGAGCATTAAACTCAACAAATACAAGACATAAAATGATTAATAATGAATATTTTATGAATAATTTGTAACTACTTTTAATTAACATATCAAAATCGTTTGGATGCGAAAATAATCAAATATTTTCTTTATTTATCTATAAAAATAACAATCTAAAGAATAATTAAAAGCAAAATCTATTCCAAAAATAAAATGACATCAAAATAAATGAAAGTGTTTAATTAACACTAAGGTGATATTTTGTTGATAAAAAACAATGAAAAAGAAGTGAATAATACTTTGTAAAGGAAAAATAAAATATAATTTTGAGGGATCAATTTAAATTAAATCAATATTAAAAAAAATGGCAAAATCCAAGTTAGAATACATTTGGTTAGACGGTTATCACCCGACACAAAACATGAGAAGTAAGACTAAAATTATTGAAAATTTTAGCGGGAAAGTAGAAGATTGTCCTGTATGGTCATTTGACGGAAGTTCAACAAAACAAGCGGAAGGTAATTCTTCAGATTGTTTACTAAAACCTGTAGCTTGTTACCCAGATCCTGTTAGGGAAAATGGCTTTTTAGTAATGACTGAAGTACTAAGCGCTGATGGCTCTGCTCACGACTCCAATGCAAGAGCAAAAATAGATGATGATGATAATGATTTCTGGTTTGGTTTTGAGCAAGAATATTTCATCATGGATGTTCAAACTCAATTGCCTTTAGGATTCCCAATGGGCGGATATCCCGGTCCTCAAGGGCTATATTACTGCTCAGTTGGTGGTAGAAACACCCATGGTAGACACCTAGTTGAGGAGCATGCTGACATATGTATCGAAGCTGGTATTAATATTGAAGGAATTAATCAAGAAGTGGCAAGCGGACAGTGGGAATTCCAATTATTCGCTAAAGGAGCTAAAAAAGCTGGTGATGAAATGTGGATAGCAAGGTATATTCTTGATAGACTCACAGAAGATTATGGATATTACATTGAATATCACCCAAAACCAATTAAAGGAGACTGGAACGGATCAGGCATGCATGCTAACTTCTCAAACACACTACTTAGAACATGCGGATCAAAAGAAACCTATGAAAAAGTATGTGAGGCTTTTAGACCTGTAAGAAAAGAGCACATTAACGTTTACGGCGAGTTTAACGATCAAAGATTAACCGGTCTTCATGAAACTGCATCAATCGGAGACTTTAGTTATGGTGTTTCAGACAGAGGAGCTTCTATTCGTATTCCAATAATTACTGTAGAAAACGGTTGGAAAGGTTGGCTAGAAGATAGAAGACCTGCATCAAATGGTGACCCATACAAAATTGCTGGTAGAATTATCCAAACTGTAAAATCAGCAAATATCAACTAACAAGACTAAAAGCAATATATATAATGTAGCCGGCTATTAGGATTAAACCTTTAAGTCGGCTTATTTTTTTGCCAAATAAATAGATCCCCATTGCGATGGCAAATACTAGCATAACTAATAAACTATAGAAGGTTAAAGATTCCGATGCTAAAGTCAATGGTTTGATTATTGCAGTTACTCCTAAAACAGCGAAAATATTGAAAATATTGGAGCCAATTAAATTACCAATTGAAATACTATTTTGTTTTCTTACTGCTGCAACAATTGAAGTTACCAGTTCCGGAAGAGATGTACCAAAAGCAACAATTGAAACACCTATGACAAATTCAGAGATGCCTATTGACTTAGCAATCAAGACAGAACTAGAGACAAATAATTCAGACCCAAAATAAAGACCAGCTGCACCAGAAAGAAATAGTATAATTGAAATAAAAATTCCCTTTTCATCCTCCTTATTTTCATCAAACTCTTCTTTTTTAATAAACTTTAATGAAAGAAAAATAAATAGAGCTAAGCCAGTTAAAAACATGATGCCATCATTGAAACTTATAACTCCATCATATAGTAATCCTATTAATGAAACGGATGATAATATCATCACAATCCATGAAATAATATATTTTTTCTTCTCAATAAATATTGGTTTAATAAATACTGTTAAACCTAAAACCAATCCAATATTTGCAATATTTGACCCAATTATATTGCCTATAGAAATTCCTGCTGCATCATCAAAAGCTGCTTGAAGACTAACCATTAGCTCTGGTGCTGAAGTCCCAAATGAAACTACTGTTAATCCGATTAAAAGAGGAGAAACATTGAGTTTTTTAGCAAATGAAACAGCACTTTTTACTAAAAATTCTCCACCAGCAATTAATAAAAGAAGACCAAAAATTAATAAGAATATACTATTGATCATTTTTTATGAATTCTTCCTTTTTCTTTTCTATTGGGTTACTAGTTTCATCTGAGGCGGCATATTTAATATCGTCTTGAATTTGTTGAGAAGCATCTCTAAGCTGTCTCATTCCTCTGCCAAAAGTACGTGCCATTTTAGGAATACTTTTAGACCCAAAAAAAAGTAGAATGATTAAAAAAACAAAAATAAGCTCTCCTGCACTAATTCCTTCAAGAAATAAGAAATGGAGATTTAAGTTCATTAGGTGTTTAGTTTATTTTTGGTAAGATCTACAACCAAAGGAGTAGCAATAAATAATGATGAATATGTTCCAATAACAACTCCAACCATTAATGCAAAAGCAAATCCTTTAATAGATTCTCCACCAAAAATAAATATAGTTAATAATACTAGAAATGTACTTAATGAAGTATTAATAGTTCTTGACAAAGTACTGTTCAGGGCCCTGTCAACTACACTTATCACAGATGACTTTTTGTGTAAAACAGAATATTCTCTAATTCTGTCAAAAACTACTACAGTATCATTAATAGAATATCCAACTACCGTTAAGATAGCAGCAATAAAAGCTTGATCAATTTCCATTGAAAATGGAACATAATTATAAAGTATGGAAAACAACCCTAAAACAACCAATACATCATGAAACATAGCAATTAGTGCTCCTAAACCAAATTGCCATTTTCTAAATCTGTAGGCGATATATATGAATATTATAAATAACGAGAAAAGCACCGCAAGGAATGAGCCCTTAATTAATTCATCCGAAATCTGGCTTTCAACTCCTCTTGAGCTTAATAATTTATATGTTTGATCTGATGAAGATACTTCTTCATTTTCAAATCCTAAATCCTCAAATGATTGTGCTAATGAAGCATCAATTTTAGCCACTTTTTCCTTGTTATTCATTGTAGACTTTTCAAGGAATTTAGTTGTTATTTCTAATGTATAAGCGTTATCTACCGTTTTAACCTCTGGAGCAACTTTATTACCGTTCTCATTAACACAATTTTCAGTAATTGTAGACTTGACTGCAGACTTATCTATTTTTTCTGTAAACTCTACTCTATAGGTTCTTCCACCAGTAAACTCTACTCCACCATCTAACTTTCTTGTAGCTAAAGAATAAATTCCAAAAGCAACGATTAATCCTGAAAAAACATAAAAAACCTTTCGCTTTTTCATAAAAGAAATGGTAGTTCCTGAAAATAAATTTTCTGTAATCTTTCTTGAAAACTGAACCTCTCTTTTAGTATCCATTAGATATGAAAATATTAATCTAGTAACAAAAATTGCACAGAATAAAGAAGTAAATACTCCGATAATTAATGTAGTAGCGAAACCTTGAATTGGACCAGATCCAAAATAAGCCAATACTACAGCAGTCAATAAAGAAGTAACATTGGCATCAATAATTGCTGAGTAAGCATGTTTATATCCGTCTTGTACAGCTAGTTTGATACCCTTTCCGTTTTTTAACTCTTCTCTTACTCTTTCATATATAAGTACATTGGCATCAACAGACATACCAATTGTTAAAACCAAACCAGCTATTCCTGGTAAAGTAAGTGCAGCACCTAATGATGCAAGTGTTCCTATTATAAAGAAGACATTGGCAATTAAAGCAACATTAGCCACCCATCCAGCTCTTTTGTAGTAAAAAATCATGTAAAATAAAACAAGAATAAATGCAAATACAAATGACCACAATCCTGAGTTAATATTTTCTTCTCCTAATGATGGTCCAACAATTGCCTCATCTACAATTACTGCTGGAACTGGGAGTGAACCAGCCTTCAAAATATTGGCTAAATCTTGAGCTTCTTCAATAGTTTCAAAACCTCCAGATATTTCAGTATTTCCACCTGTAATTTTTTGTCTAATGTATGGCGAAGAGAATACTTGATCATCTAAAACAATAGCAATTACCTTACCTACTTTTTCTTCAGTCCACTTTGCCCATGTATCAGCCATATTTGAGTTAAATGATAAAGCAACAGATGGTTTTGATTTTGAGTCAAAACTTTGAGATGCATTAACAACATCTTCTCCATTTATTTTAGGCTCTCCACTTGTTGGAATTTCTATAGCCATTAAGGAATGACCAGTAAAACTATTTGAAGTTTTGTACTCCTCAGCATCTCTAGACCAAAGGAATTTATGTCTTCTAAAATTTAAAATATCCCTTGATGATTTTGATTTTAATATCGCATTGACTTTAGCAGTATCAGTAGACTTAGCAACTCCTATAAAAGGACTATTACCCGAGTGGATAAACCACAATGTACCATTGAGAATTTTACCGTCGGCTAACATAATTGAATCTTCAACCGCTTTTTCTAAGGCGAGTTCTTCAACCAAGGAATCATTGGTTAATTTTTCAATGTTATAAGCTGTTAATTCAGATTCAGAAAGTTTCCCAATTGAATCATCTGACAACTCAATAAAAGTTAGAGAAGTATCATTATTTATCTCTTTGGAAACGACTTTATTGAGTGCTAAAAACTCATCAGTCCAATCTTTATGAGCACCATCCCAAAATTCAAGACTAGCTGTTGATTGTAATAAGTTTCTTATTCTATTTTTATCTTTTGCACCAGGGAGCTCAATTTGCAATCTTCCAGAAACTGCAAGTTTTTTGATATTTGGTTGACTAACACCAAATTTATTTATTCTGGATTCAATAATACGATGTGTCTTTTGAATCGCATCGTCACTTAAATCTCTTAAGGTTTGAATAATCTTATCATTTTTATTGCCTAATGTTTTCTCAACTGAATTGATATCCATATAATCTTTGAGACCATTACTGAAAAAAATCATAGGAGGATTCTTTGGATATTGAGACTTGTAGTGTGCATAAAACAAACTAATAAAGTCATCGCTATCGGCCTCAACTGATGCAGTTCCTTGTTTAAAGTCTTTTAACGCTGCATTAAAAGGTTTTTTGAAAGATATTTTTGAAGAGTTCCCAGCAAAGTTTTTTACTAAATCTTCTATAGAAACCTCTAAGGTTACGCTCATTCCCCCTTGAAGGTCAAGACCTAAACCAAGCTCTTGGTCTTTACATCTTTGATAATCCAAATCAATGACTGGGTAGGTAGACTCATCCGCTTTTTCAGCCAATAATTTCTGTTCAAAATACGCAACAATTTGTAGCTTTTCTTTGTCTGGACCAATAACTAAGGTGTCATCATTAATAATAAATTCTACTGATTCTCTTTCAAGAGAATCGTATTTTTGTTCAGCAAGCTCGTGAACATCTGATTCAAAAGCTCTAGTTACCCATGAAAAAGACAACTGATATAAACAAGCTAAAGAAAGAAGGATAGTGAATATCCAAATAGCACTTCTATTACGCATTAAAATATTTTTATAATGTTGTTAAACATAAATTTGAGGGCGCAAATATAAAATTTCAAATGGTTATTACCAACAAATCACTAACAAGTTCATGGTCTTGAACGTCAAGCAGATAAACACTTAATGAAATATTGGGTTTAAACGCATAATTATTTAAATATTAATAAGTTCTATATTAGCAGCATAAATGACGTTTATTTCGTTTGGTAAATGATATTTTATTTTATGCGGTTTATTATTAGCCTGATTTTATTAACTCCATTTTCCTTCCTTTCAAGTCAATACTTTAATGTTATACAGGAAAATTTCATTTCTGTAATAGAAAATAACGATACTTTAAAAAATCCTTGGACAGGTGGATTTAATGCTGTTCAAATTTCTCTTATTGATTTGAATAACGACCAAATTGAGGATGTTTTTATATTTGATAGAACCGGAAATAAAGTTCTTACTTTTTTAAATGATGGAATCAATTATAATTATGCTCCAGAATATGAAAAACTTTTCCCTAATAACTTAAAAAACTGGGTTATACTAAGAGATTTTAATGGCGATAACAAAAAAGATATTTTTGGTTCTGTTTCTGGTGGAATTGGAGTATGGAAAAATACCAGTAGCAACAATAATATTTCATTTTCTCAAATAACTAACCCATTTGTTTACTCTTACCAGTTCAACACCACTACCAATTTATATGTAGCCTCTTCTGACATCCCGGATATTAATGATGTGGATGGTGATGGTGATTTAGATGTTTTAAGTTTTGGTGTTTTGGGTAATCGACTAGAATATCATAAAAATAAATCAGTTGAGTTAGGCTATGGAAAAGACAGCTTAATTTATGAACTCAAAAACTCCTGTTGGGGTCACTTCACTGAGGATGGTCTGACTAATACTTGTCAATTGTATGACACATGTTTAAATAATGTAAATAATCCTCAAGTACCAATAAACAACAATAGAAATCAAATTAAACACCAAGGTTCAACGGTATTATCCTTAGATCTAAATAATGACCAAGTTAAAGACCTACTATTAGGAGATGTTTCGTTCAGTAATATCGTTGCGCTCTACAATGACAGTAAAGGGGTAAATATGAACACTTCATTTGTGAGTCAAGATACTTTATTTCCTAGCAATTCAGTACCTGCAGATTTATATGTTTTTCCGGCTACTTTTTATGAAGATTTAAATAATGATGGAATAAAAGACCTTATTGTATCTCCAAACTCGGACAATGAAACTAACGACAATGAAAGTATTTGGTATTACCAAAACGCTGGGACCAATTCTTATCCACAATTTTATTTGCAAAGTAAAAGCATTTTTCAAGACCAGTCAATTGAACTAGGAAGAGGAGCTAAACCAATATTAGTTGATATTAATAATGACCAATTAACTGACTTAATAGTGGCTAATTTTGGTCAATTTGACTTAAGTGTTCCCATTCATTATCGCTCTTTTATAAAATCCTACATCAATACTGGAACGAACAACTTCCCCGTTTACACTAAATCATCAGATGATTTTCAAAACTTATCTACGCTAATAAGTGAAATTAATTTAACTCCTGCCTTTGGAGATCTAGATGCTGATGGCGACCTTGACGCAATTATTGGTGATTTTAGCGGGAACCTTCATTACCTAGAAAATAATCCGAATTTGAATAACTCCATGAACTTATCAGTGGCTACTTCTCCTTTAATTGATCAATTCAATAATATTTTTGATGTCGGATATTGTGCTCATCCAGTATTAATTGATATTGACAATGATGGTGATTTAGACCTTGTAGTTGGTGAAGCTGTAGGAAACTTAAATTACATTGAAAATATTGGAGATAGCTTAAATTTTAATTTTGATTTGAATTCTGAAACCTTTGGGGGGGTAGATGTCTCTGAATGGTGGACTAATATTGGCTCTAGTACACCATTTTTTATAAAAGAAAATAATGAACTTCAATTATATGTGGGTAGCGAAAGAGGCGCGATATTTAAATACAACAATATCTCTAATAACTTAAATGGAAACTTTAACTTAGTTGACAGCAACTATCTAAATGTAAATATTGGACCCAATTCAGTTGTTGTAGTAAATGATCTTAACAATGATTCACTTATTGACTTTATAATTGGAAACAAAAGAGGAGGACTATCACTATTTAAAGGAACGGTAGATAGCACAGTTAACACTAATACTACAGTATATACTCCAAAACAATTTATATTATACCCAAATCCAGTCAAAGACATTTTAAATATTGATATTGACGAGTTAACTGAATTCACAATTTATAACCTCACTGGTCAAAAAGTAAAATCAATATTTGCAACCAATCAAATACCAGTGAAAAATCTTGATAAAGGAATTTACTTTTTAAGCTTTACACATCGAAACGCACAATCAGTTATAAAATTTATCAAATGACAAACTACTTCTCCTCTCATATTGTCTTCATAGATTCTGATTGTATATTTTGTAATTTTTGGGGAAACTATATAGTAAAAAATGATCGAAGTAAAAGTATTTTTATTAGCACACCAAAATCTAAAATATTTGAAGAAGCTAAATTAAAACACCACTTTTTTCCTAATCCAAGTGAAACTATAATATTGTATTTCAATGGAAACTATTTTTCTAAATCTGAAGCAGTAATCAAAATAGCTATTCAAATGAAAAGCTGGTACTCAATTTTAGTAGTTGGTTATTTGATACCGAAATTCATTAGAAATAAAATTTATGACTTCATTGCAAATAGACGAAAATCAATTATGAAAAATGATTGTGTTATTAGTGAATTGAGATCCCGAGAAAAATTTATCATATAAAAAAAGCCTCATTAAAGAGGCTTTTTATAAATCGTTATTTAATTTCTACTAAATAGCAGCTAAAGCATCATTCATATTTCTAACCGCATCCGCACTTTTAGCAAATAACTCTTTTTCGTCGGAACTTAAATCCAGATCAATAATAGTTTCCCAACCGTTTTTTCCAATTACAACTGGGACACCGATACAAATATCTTTCTGGGCATATTCGCCATCTAAATAAACTGAGCAAGGAATTATTTTCTTTTGATCGTTAAGTATACTGTCAACTAAGTAAGCTACTGCTGCACCTGGTGCATACCATGCCGAAGTGCCTAACATTCCAGTTAAAGTTTTTCCACCTACCATAGTATCTGCAGCTACTTTATCTAAAGATGATTTATCTAGTATATCACTTATTCTAATCCCATTATAAGAAGCAAGTCTTGTTAAAGGAATCATGGTGGTATCACCATGTCCACCTATGACCATTCCATGAATATCATTTGAAGGACGAGCTAAAGCAATCGATAAATAGGTTTTAAATCTAGCACTATCCAAAGCACCACCCATTCCAATAATTCTATTTTTTGGCAATCCACTTTCTTTAAGAGCTAAATAAGTCATTGTGTCCATTGGATTTGAAACAATCACAATAACTGCTTTAGGAGAGTGTTGTAGAATATTTTGAGTTACTGTTTTTACAATTCCAGCATTTACTCCAATCAGTTCTTCTCTAGTCATTCCAGGTTTTCTAGGAATTCCACTAGTAATTACTACCACATCACTTCCTGCTGTTTTGTTGTAGTCATTTGTGCTTCCAACAATCTTAGTGTTAAAACCCAAAAGTGAAGATGTTTGGGTCATATCCAAAGCTTTACCTTCAGCAAAATTTTCTCTTATATCTAGTAATACCACTTCACTAGCAATTCTTTTGTAAGCAATTGCGTCTGCGCATGTAGATCCAACATTGCCAGCTCCAACTATAGTAACTTTCATGATTTTATGTTTTTTGAATTATTTTCTGCGAAAATATAAAATTCAATATCTTTAAGATGCTGTTTTACAATTTTTTAATTGCTTTTTGAAAAAA
>MDTC01146161.1_pt1 | contig 18805 bp, 16 predicted proteins | sample 811181 | NCBI WGS metagenome assembly MDTC01 (sample SAMN05326644, study PRJNA326480) | marine metagenome | isolation source: seawater | place: Pacific Ocean: North | collected 2011
AATGTAGGTGAAAGTGTATTGTGCCCTGGTTCTGAAAGTGAATATTGTGCTGGGAATCAGTGTTGTAAGGATGGCAGTATATGTCCATCTGCAGATGATACTTTTATAGAATGCTCCAAGCCAAAAAAATATACATGTAAAACACCTGCACCAGTATCTTGTACTCGTTATAGAGATTGTAATGATCGTGGAATTGCGAGTGGATATAGAGCTAATTGCAAGTGTATTTGTGATAGTGGATGGTCTGGCTCTGATTGTACAATACCACCGCCACCACCGCCGCCACCACCGCCAGATCCTTGTACTCATGCAATCCCATTAACACCTAATATAACAAGAATAAAACCAGATCAGACATATATATTAAATGAATATACTGAAATAAATAAATCATTCATAAATGAAGGAACATTATGTATTCCAGAAAATTTCAACCTAAGTATATATGGTACTTTTAATAATAAAGCTAAAATTTATAACAATAAGACAATATATAATTATGGAAGTATTATTAATAGTAGTAGAGCAACTATTAATAACAATAAAAATATCTTTAACGATCATGGTAGCAAAATTATTAATTCTAGTGGAGCAACTATTAATAACCATTGGATGCAAAGTGAAAAAGGAGCAACTATTACTAACAATGGTTTATTCAACAATGAACAACTCATAAACAAAGGAACTATTACTAATGCTAACAAGTTATCAAATAAAGGAACTATTACTAATTCTAGTGGAGCTAGAATTATTAACTGTGCTACTTTCAATAATAATGGTGGTGAAATTATAAATAATGGCGGTAGTATATGTGGTATAAATCAAGATGATAATAATGCAGAAGATTACTATTGCGGCAATGATGATCTCACTATGTGTGACCTTATTTAAGTAAAGAAAAATGTTTTTTGGAAAAGGAAAAATGTATATTAAATAAAATCAAAAATGCGTAGACAGTTCCCTTTATTAATCTTAATCAAATATAATTTTATTGTAATTTATTTTATATCTATCTGATTTAATTATCTCGCCTAACTCAATTAAATCATCAAATATATCTATTTCTGTATCTTTATCAAAAATAATAACCATACCTATACCACAATTATATGTTTTTAACATATCAATTGCTTCCATATCAGAATTTGAATAAATCCATTTAAAAACATCTGGAATTTTCCAAAATTTATCAATATTCATGTTATATCCTTCATTAATAATACGTGGAATATTATCAATTATTCCTCCACCAGTAATATGTGCAAAACCTTTAATTTTATCTTTATATTTTTCTTTAAGTTTATTTAAATCTTTAACATAAATCTTTGTTGGTGTCATTAATTCTTCAATATTATATTCATTTGTTTCTAATATTTTATTAATTAAAGAAAAACCATTTGAATGTACACCAGAAGATTCAATACCATATATTAAATCTCCTTCTTCCATATTTTTAGGAAAAACATCATTTTCAATTACACCAACAGAAAATCCTGCTAAATCAAAATCTTTATCTTTATAAATAATTGGCATTTCTGCTGTTTCTCCGCCTAATAATAAACATTCAGATTCATTACATCCAATATTTATTCCATTTATAATATCTTTACCAATTTCTAAATTTAATTTACCCATTGCATAATAATCTAAAAAAAATAAAGGTTTTGCTCCTTGACAAATAATATCATTTACACACATTGCAACAAGGTCTATTCCAATTGTATCATATTTATTTGTTTTTTTACATAATTCAAGTTTTGTTCCAACACCATCAGTTGAAGCAACTAATTTTATATTATTATATTCATAAATTCCTGAAAATCCTCCAATATTTTTATTTTTTGTTATATCTTTTATAATTGATACAAATGAATTTCCTTTATTTACATCTACTCCAGAATTTAAATAATTCATATTATTTATTAAATTTAAATAATTAATCAATCAAACCAATCATAACAATTGTAATTGTAGGTGAAATATCTATATTATCGCTTGTATTATACATTGAAACATTACCACCTAATATTGGAATCTTTAACTCTTTACATTTTTTATTCATAAGTTCAATAAAATTTTTAAAATCACCCATACAAGTTAATGGATCGCCAAAATTTAAGCCATTAACTATTCCTAATGGTTTTCCATTTAATTCAATAATTTTATGATAACATCTTTCAACATCATTACTCCAAGTAATTATTAATTTTTTATTTATTTCATAAATATCTAATATTGAATAATTGCCTGGTTTATCAGGACCTTTAATTGTTCTAGAACCAATACTTGAATCATATGATTCCCATAATTTATTATCTTTTATTTTTTCAACTTGATAAATATTCTTATTATATTTTAATTCAACTTGATTATCTTCTTCTTTAAAATTTATAAATTCTTCTGAATATACTAAATGATTATTATTATAAACATTATAACATCCATTATTTGTAACTTTACCAATTATATTGCTTTCTAAATCCCATTTATTTAATATATCAAATATTCTTTCATAATTATTTTTTTTACAAATAATTAACATTCTTTCTTGAGATTCAGATGCTAAAATACTATAATTATCTAAATTATCTTTTAGAGGTACTTTATTTAAATATATATTACATCCTAAATTTTTATTTGTTTTTTCTCTTCCTCGTTTTATTACTTCAGTTGTTGCACATAATATTCCACCTGCCCCTAAATCTTGACAACCTTCCATTAATTTATTTTCTGAAATTTCACAAAAAGCATCCAATAATAAATTTTCTAAATATGCATCTGCCTTTTGTATATTTTCTTCAACAGAATTATTTAAAGGTTTTGAAGCCATAATTGCAGAATTAACACCTTCATTGCCAGTTTTTGCACCACATAAAATTAATAAACTATTTTCATTTAAAGCATTACCATATACAATATTATCTTTTTTAATAATTCCAATACAAGCAACGTTAACTAGTGGATTTTTGTTATACATATCTGATCGATTTAATGAACCACCAACATTAGGTATTCCTATTGTATTTCCATAATATGCTATTCCTTTAATTGCTTCTTTTAATAAATTATTAGAATTATTATCTACACCAAAACTTAAAAAATCTAATAAAGCAATTGGTTTACTCCCCATACATATAATATCTCTAATTATACCACCAACACCTGTTGCAGCACCTTGAAATGGATTTTTAAATGTTGGATGATTATGTGATTCAATGCGTAGTGAGATACAATAATTGTTTCCTATATCAACTATTCCTGCATTTTCACCTGGACCTTGAATTACATGTTTTCCTTCAGAATATAAATTTTTTAAATATTGTTTTGTACTTTTATATGAAATATGTTCTGAATTTAATAAATTATTAATTTTAAATGTTATATTTTTTCTAGTGTGAAATAATATTTTTAATAATATATATTTAAAATCACTATTTCTTTCCGGATGAGGCATCATTCCAAAAACTGTCTTTTCATTATTATATACACCCGCTATATTATTTGTAGAACCATTTGAAAAATCTTCATATTTTAAAAATATATTTGAATTTTTAATTTTATTGTTTTGATAATTTCCATAATAATTTGCAATATACATTTCTGTTGTTCCTGAAAAATGAACAATTTCAGAATTAAATAAATAATTTAATTTAACTTTCTTTGATGTAAATTCTGATGTATTATTTTGAATTAATTTTCCTGGTAATAATCCTAATTTTATTAATATTTGAAAACCATTACATATACCTAATATTGGAATTTGTTTATTATATACTTCCTTAATTATTTTTGTAACTGGAGAATTAATTGCCATATGTCCTGGATCACAAATATAATTTTCAGTTGCTTTTTCATAAATTCTATCACCAAATGCAAAACCTCCAGGTATAATTAATAAATCAATATTTTCTTGAAATGTATCATTTTTATACCAAATTTCAATACAATTATCTCGACCAAAATAATTAATTGTATCGTAAAAACAATTAGAACCTGGATATCTTACAACACCTATTTTCATTAATATTATTTTAAATATAATATTTCAATAAACGAAACGGTCCCAACAGGGATCGAACCTGTGACCTAACGGTTAACAGCCGTTCGCTCTAACCGACTGAGCTATAGGACCAAAAGTATAAAGAAAAAGGTTAAATAGGTCACGCCGGGACTTGAACCCGGATTGGTGGATTCAAAGTCCACAGTGCTAACCGATTACACTACGCGACCAAACATTCTCAGCAACCGGACTTGAACCAGTGACCTGGGGAACTACAGTCCCTCGCTCTACCAACTGAGCTATACTGAGAATTATACAGGGCGGGATTCGAACCCGCGAAGCATGTTTGCATCAGAACTTGAGCCTGACCCCTTTGACCACTCGGGAACCTGTACAAAAGTGTATAAAAAACTGTCTAGATATCCATGGCGGGATTCGAACCCGCAACCTTCAGATTAGAAGTCTGACGCGCTATCCAGTTGCGCCACACGGACTATTATAAAAATATAAAATATTATTAAACCACTCATCGAGTAGTGCCTGGTGTGGGGTTCGAACCCACGCGGACTATTGTCCAACAGATCTTAAGTCTGCCGCCTTAACCACTCGGCCAACCAGGCTGTGTATAAAAATAAATAGATAGAATACCCTTTGCCCTCTGTGGGGATCGAACCCACGGCCACAAGATTAAAAGTCTTGCGCTCTACCGACTGAGCTAAGGGGGCTGATCACGGCGGGGCTTGAACCCACGACCTCCTGCTCATAAGACAGGTGCTCTAACCGACTGAGCTACGCGATCATTACTTACATATAATATAATATTCTAATCTTTAAATATATTTATTTGTTGTGATCCTCTTTTTTATTATAATCAAAAATAAATTTGGAAAAAAACGCATTTGCCATAGAAAATACAATTAATATACCAATTATTTTAAACATATCACAATAATTTGGTAATTTACATGAACTTAATCCATTTTTTCCAACATTATAATGTAAAATTGCTTCAATAAAGAAAATAAAAAATGTAGATATAAATACTGCATATTTAAAATTAATCATTGTTATATTATACTATAGATAATTATTATAGAGAAGATAGTTCGAAGAACTTAATATTTGGACCACCTTCTAGTGGAGAATTGTAAATATATGGTCGTTCATACTTATAAAATTCATAATCTAGGCGCTTCCAAATAATATCATATTTAATTTCTGGTTCAATGTATTCAACAGGTGGAATCCAAACATATGATTCAATTCCTTCTTTAGGGATTTCATATGGTTCAATTACATAATCCATATTTTCATTATCTAGAAATGTAATGGAAAGTGTATTATCTTTGTTTACTAAAAGTGCACCCAGAATCCCTTCATCAAAATCATCTTCTTGAGATTCTACAAACTTTTCTTTCCAATCAACATAATCAAAATTTGCTTTATTACCATAATCATTGATAATATTATAACTTTCTAGTTTCTTTTCTTTGATATCATATTGGACATCTTTCTTTGGCTTGACAGGATAATTCTTTTGCTTTTTTGATGGAACAGATCTTTTACGAAAATATTTCGGATTACTATCTTCCTTAAAATAGCCATTACATGATTCTTGAATAACAGGAGAGATATTTCTTTCATTAATATGAAATACACTATTAATATGATTGAGTGCATTCTCATGTTGAATGCGGATATATGAGTCTTTTTCCATGAGATCAATTTCATCATGAAATTTGATATTCTTTTGGACAATCTCTGACCAGCTCATTTTTATAAGATTCTTCGATTTATATAAGATTCTCGGATTTTAAAGATTCTTCGATTTTAAAGATTCTCGGATTTTTAAGATTCTTTTATTGTATTTAAAGTTTTTTAAATATAAATTTCAAATTATTTTTATCAATATCCATTTAATTTTTCCATTTTTTTAAAATATCTTTTATTTTCAAAAGAATCTTAATTTTATTACAGAAAGAGGTTTACTATTAAAAAAAATCACCGAATTTTAAAAATTTGAAAATATATAAAGTAAAAAATATTAAGTTAAATATATGGATCCACTTCAAAAATTCTTAATTCGTTTTAAGAAAAGAGGGTCAGAAAATATAACACATACTATTATTCCTGGATCAAAAACAAACATTGCAGAAATAACATATGGTACTTCTTTATCCGTGAGTCAAGATAATTTAGAGGAATTTAATAATTATATACATGATATAATTTTTAACGAGAATAAACCTTTTCCTTTAACTGAATCATTTAGTGAAAATACTCCTTTAATTTTAGATTTAGATATTTTATATGAAAATGCAGAACAAAAAAGGTATTATACAGATGAAACACTAAAACAATTATGCAATTTAATTTATAAACAAATAACTTATTATTTTGAATGTTTAAATGGTTATCCTGAAGAATGTTGGATCAATGAAAAAACTAGACCAACATTTGTAGATGGAAATGTAAAAGATGGATTACATATTATTTTTCCAAATATTATAGGAAAAACAAAAATTTTCAAAGAATTTATTAAAAGATTTTATGAAAATACAGAAGTTTGTGAAGAAATTATAGAAATATTTAGAAATACCTCCGTAGATAATGTAATTCCCAGTAATGATGTAAATAAAATATTTGATTCAAATGTTCAAAGATGGTTTGTATATGGTTGTGGTAAACCTGAAAAAGAACCTTATTTACTTACAAAGATTATTGATTGTGCAGAAAATAAATTTATAGAAAATATTCCAGATACAAAAACTATTATGAATAAAGTATGTATTGTTAAAGAAAGAGAAGAGAACATAACATACAAACACGACATAGATAATGTATTTAAAAATAATTTACGAACTAGTAGTAGTGTAAGTACTTTTGATATGGAACATAATTTAAGTGATGAAGAAAATCCAGATTATGATCCATATTTTGAGAACGAAAATAATGATGAAGAATTAATGACAAATACATTAATGAATGCTGAAATTGATAATATAAAAAAAAATGTAAATCGATGTTTATCTTTAAAAAGGGCAAATGAATATGAACTATGGACAAGACTTGGGATGTGCCTTAAAAATATTGGCGGTGAACAATTATTTGGATTATGGGATGATTTCAGTCGACGAGGTGATAATTATGAAAGTGAAGAAGAATGTCGTAAATATTGGAATGGTTTCAAAAGAGAAGGACTAGGAAGAGGAACATTAAACTATTGGTCAAAGATGGATAATGAAGAAGAATATATGAAAATTCGAGAAGAAAATTTAATTTCTAAAATTGATGCATGTGTATTTAGAGGTGGTTCACATGATGATATTGCAGAAGTAGTTGCAGGATATTTTAAAGATCAATTTATATCTGCAGATTTAAGGGATTTATGGTTTTATTTTGATGGTAATAAATGGGTTCAATGTCCAAAAGGGTATAAACTACATCGAGCATTATCTGGACAAATAAAAGAAATTTTCTATCGACGTCATCAATATTATAAACGGGAGATGGATCGTCTAGCAGGAGAAGGTGATGAGGTAGCATCAAATAATAATGATGGTTATCAGAAATCTGCTTATAAGATTTATGAAAAATTAAAAGATGTATCATTTAATGAAAATATTATGAAAGCATGTAAACTTAAATTTTATAAAGAAAAGATTATGGAAACAATGGATTCAAATACTAAACTATTAGGTTTTGATAATTGTGTATTTGATCTAGAAGAAAATATTATTCGTGAAGGAAGACCTGAAGATTATATTAGTATGACTACAAAAATCGATTTACCAATTCTACCAAATGAATTACCAATTACACCTGATGAATTATGGAATCGTATTCCTGATCGTGTTGGTAAATATAAAACAAATCGAAAAAATGAAAAAGTATGGAATCATAGTAAATGGGATAATGGTGATAAAAGATTCTTTAAAATGGTTCATAATGATATTAGTAAATTTTTCAAAGAAATTCTTCCAGATCCACAAATTCGTAAATATTGTATGAGATTTATTGCTTCAAGGTTATGTGGTGATGTATTAGAACAACGATTCAGTATTTGGACTGGTTGTGGTGGTAATGGTAAGAGTATATTAATTGATATTATTCGTTATTCATTTGGAGAATATTGTATTAATATTCCAGTAACACTTTTAACACAAAAAAGAAAAGCAAGTAATGCAGCTTGTCCAGAAAAAGCAAGGACACGTGGTGTTCGAATGTGTTATATGCAGGAACCTGATAGTGGTGAAAGAATAAATGCAGGTGAAATGAAGGAACTTAGTGGTGGTGATATGATTCAGGCAAGGAAACTATATAGTGATATCTTTGAATTTAAACCTCAATTTGAAATTGTTCTTATGTGTAATGAAAAACCAACTATTGATGATAAAACGAATGGTGCTTGGAGAAGGGTTCAAGTATATCCATTTGTTTCGAGGTTTGTAGATGATGATAAACAAATTAATCCTGATAATAATGTATATAAAAGAGATAAATTACTACCTACAAAACTAGAGCATTGGTCTGTAATCTTTATGTGTATGTTAATGAAAGAGTGGGTATCAATGGGTGGAGGGATTGATGAAGATAGTATTCCAGATATTATTCGTATGGAAACTGAAAATTATAAAAATCAAAATGATATTGTTGGTCAATGGATTAGTGAAGATCTTAAAATTACTGATGAAAATACTGAACCGGTATCATTTAATGAACTATACAATGCATTTGAGAATTGGTTTTCAGATAATCATAATAATGAAAAGAAAGTTGATAAGATTACTATTAAAAGACGTCTTATTGATTGGCAAAAGAGGTCTAAATTTACATTTACAGAAGGATATAATGGGAATGAAAGACATCCAAAGTTTAACTTAATGCCACTTGAAGAATAAAATATTGTAAATATTTAAAATTTAATATATTTTTATATATTATGTGCGGAATTACTGCATTAATATCTTTATCTGGAACAAATATTATAAACGATCTATACGAAAGTTTATATCATTTACAACATAGAGGACAAGATTCATTCGGTTTTTCTTTTTTATCCGAAGAAAAAATAAAAGTAATAAAAGAAAAATGCTTATTATCTACATTAAGTAATTTAAATACAAAAAATATAAATACATCAATTGGTATTGGTCATGTAAGATATCCAACAAAAGGCGAAAATACATTAAATGAAGTACAACCTTTTTTATTAAAAGGTAAACGTCATACTATATCTATTGTTCATAATGGACAAATATGGAAAACAGAAAAATTAATAAATTATCTTAAAGAAAAAGAAATTGAATTAAACAAGAATATTACATCAGATAGTATTATATTATTATATTTATTATCTTATCATTTAAATAAATATGAGTTTTTAACAGATAAGATATTAAAAAATATAATATATGAATTATATGATTTACTAGAAGGTTCTTATAATTGTATTTGTATTATAGAAAACTATGGAATTATATGTTTTAAAGATAAAAATAGTATACGCCCATTGATACTTGGAAAAAAAATGGATAATTATATAATATCATCAGAATCTATATCTATTGATAGTTTAGAATATACAATTGTAGATGATATTTATAACGATGAACTATTAATCTTTGATATAAAAAATAAAGAATATCGTAAATCTAAAATAAATTATGAATCAGTATTTAAACCCTGTATTTTTGAATGGATATATTTAGCTAGAGAAGAATCAATAATATATAATGTAAATGTATATAAAACGCGATATAAAATGGGAGAATATTTAGCAAAGAATATAATAGAAAATCTAGATAAAGAAAAGATAAGAGAAATAGATTATGTAATACCTATACCAGATACGAGTAAACCAGTTGCATTAGCTGTGTCAAAAATATTAAATATACCATATTATGAAGCAATTACAAAAAATAGATATGTAAATCGAACATTTATAATGAATACGCAAGAAAAGAGAAAATCAAATATTAAAAGAAAATTAAATATTGTAAAACAATTTATCGATAATAAGAATATATTAATTATAGATGATTCAATTGTTAGAGGAAATACTATTGAACATATTATAAAATTATTAAAGAAAAACAATGTTAAGAAACTATATGTAGCAAGTAGTTGCCCCAAAATAAAATATGAAAATAAATATGGAATAGATATTCCAAATAGAAAAGAATTAATATCATATAATAAAAATAGCGAAGAGATTGAAAAAAAATTAAGAATAGATAAATTAATTTTTCAAAAAATAAGCGACTTAAAAAAATCTATACAAATATTTAATAATAAACTTACAACATTTGAGATGTCAATTTTAGATGATTTATAGATTATACTTTATTTTATAACCTAGAGATAATTGTGGTTCATCTACAATTGCACTTTCTATATTTTCTTTATCAAATGTAAACACTCTATCTTGATAATTATATTTTTTAACTAGTTTTGTACAAGCATGACAACAATGTGCAGACTTAATAGTTCCATCTTTACTATATCTCCAGATGTATATTTCGAGTTTATTTCTTTTTTCATTTTTTCTACAATAATTGATAGCATTTTGTTCTGCATGAACTGATATTTTATTATGATTACAACCGCATGCTCTACTACTACCAAAGTCAAGTATATTTTTTCGTTTTGGGTCGTAAAACGCAATACTGGACAGCAACAGCCACGGTCGAGTAATCATACAGATTTGAAATATCTGTATTGTTCTTCATCTTCAAAGGGATACTCTGCAAAGTAATATCGTTCAAAGTAGACTTAGTCATTTTGGAATGATTAGTTTATCGAAATAATAATTAAAGAAATTCAAATTTAATTTAGTGGATCGAACTTGTACGTCGGAAGAGTACCACTTGTTGGAATAGATGGTATATTTTTATGAGGATGATGGCCATGGTGATGGCCAGGACGAGGGCGAGGAAAAGGTCTAGGACGAGGGTATAAGGGATAACGCATAGGTCTACTTACAGGAACATATTGTGTTTTATATACAGGGTAATATACTGGTTGTGTTTGTACAGTCTTTTTTAAAGGATTATAATATAGATATACTAAAAATAGTATGAATAATGCTAACCCGGTTAATTCTAGTTTTGTTAGTTTCATTTTATATTATACGCATAGAAAATTATTTTCTTAAATTGTGTTTTAAAATTGCTTCAGTATAATCTTTAAATAACATCATTCGAATCATCGATATACACATATTGATAACAATTAATATTACAAAACCTAAGAATCCCCAGCAAATATAACACATGTGATATATAAATACAATTGAGAATAAGGCAACAGCTACATCTATAATATTTTGTAATATTACTTGACCTCTAGTTAATCCATAATTAGTAGCATTCTTTTCTGTCATAACAATATTAAATACAAGTCCTACAATAATTAATACAATATATAAACCACATAAAAATCCGGGACCTCTTTGTTGTATACCACTTTTAGTAAATAAACATTTATCATCAAATATTTTGTCTAATTGTTTTGTCAACCAATTTGATTTTATTTCAGATGTCATTTTATAATATAATAAATATTTTTTTTTTATAAAATAGGAATACTTGGTTGCATTGCTATACCACATAATCCTCTAGAATCATCAATATCCCTTTGAATGCGTATATATCCACCTTCACCCCATTGTTCACCCCAACTATTCTTAATAATCCAATACTTCATATTTAATTCTAAATCATAACCATAACCTATTAATAATACACCATGATCTAATTGATACCCACAATCTAAATCATTATATATACCAGATTGATAAAATTGAAAAGATCTTTTATTTGCTTGGATAGCAATAGAAACTGGTTGTTGTGCAACAGCTCTTTTTAAAATATTTTCATTATTTTGTTTAACTAAACCAAAATTATTTATTTTAACAACTTTATCACAAGTAGTATTACTACATATTTGATCTTGTGCTATATATGGATAAGAAATATTAGCACATAAACCATTATCTATAATATATTGAAATCCATATAACATAGAACCACCTTCACAACCATGATTACCATAACTTGTAGTACAATCAATCAATTCTTGTTCAGATAAATTATATAATTGTTTATTATTGATTGCCCATACACTTTCAACTGCTTCTGCACTAGAAAAAGCCCAACATCCTCCACACTTCAATTGATTTTTTACACTTGATACAACATTTTCTTTTCTCCAATCTACAGTGAATGGAACAATTACATTTTTAAATGTATCATTTGTATCATAATTTACAAGATTATATGACATATTTGTATTATAAAATTCATTATCATATTCTCTATTGATAAATTGATTTTTTTCAACTTGATAAGGTAAATCTTTAGAATGATTTTTAATAAATTCAACATTATTTAATGATCCAATATTTTGAAAATATGTAAATATTGAGAATAAAAAAGACAACTTCATTTTATAATTAAATAAATATTTTATTTCTTATTCTTCTTCTTTCTCTTTTTCCTAGTTTTCTTTTTCTTTTTCTTTCCACCTTTTTTACTAGAAGAACTATTTGATTTGATACCATCTAAAAACTCTTTCTTTAATTTTTTAGTTCTTAAAGAATCGCTCTTCGATTTACTCTTAGATTTACTCTTCGATCTACTTTTAGATTTACTTTTCGATTTACTCTTCGATCTACTTTGTAATATTTCTTTATTATGCCATTCTTTTAATTCATTAAATAATAGAATATCTTTCCCTTTTTTAATACGTATAACAGGATTATCCAAAGTATTCTCATAAATATAATATTCTGCATTTATTCCTTCTAATAGATTATCTAATTCATCTAAACAATAGTTGACATCTATAGTTTTAGTCTCTTGACAATATCCGTAAATATATGGTATAAAATAAAACGAAACATATAAATCGATATTTCCTTTTATATATGATATATTGAAATAATTAAATATATCTTCTAATAATACATTATATATTTCAATAATATTTTTGTCTACTTCTATGTTTGTTGAAGGCATTTTTTGTAAATATGATCTAATATCTAGAACTGTTATATCTCCTTTAAACGCATTATCTACAAAAAAGAATTTAATATTATTTTCTTGATTATATGCTTTCAATAATATAGGTATAGGCAATTGTTGCCGAAACATATCATGTTGATAATTATTTGGAATATATTTTTCCTTTAATTTACGATCATATGATAAAGCATTTGCTAACATAAATACAATAATTGAATTATCAGAAGGTTGTGAAATATCATAAATATACTTATTTATATTATAATCAAATGATACCTTTGAAGGCGCCGGTTCATTCATTTTTATAGTTAAATGTAATGTTGCATTTTTTTTTATATCATATTCTGATAACTTGTAATTATCATTTAATAATTTACTATTATATAATAAATGTTGTCTTTCAATTGGTATTTTTGTTTTATCTTGTATTTTAGATTTAATTGATAAAATAGTATCTAAATCATTTATATTACTTAATGTAATTGTTTGACCTGTCATTAATTTTATAAATATTTGCATATACTATTATAACAAATATTAAATACTAGGAATATATTGCCATTCTAATTCTTGACATATTTTTTTCCATATTACATCTTGTTGTTGTAATTTTTCTCTACTTTTTAATAATGGAAAATATTCTAATAAATGATCTAATTCTAATAATTCACAAAATTTATGTAAAACATATGAATATGATAAAAAGTTCTTTCTATTTTCTGGACAATGTTTCATAAAAGGAACTTGTATTTCTTTAAACATATTTCTTAATAATTCTTCATATTGTCTATTTATAATTGGAGCCTTTTTACCAGTAATCATATTTATAATGTTTGGAATATGTTCATAATATTTATTGTATTTTAATTTTTTTAATATATCTCTTACTTGTCGATTAGTAATATCTGAAATATTCATATTTATATTTTTTTTTATTTCATACAAAACATTTTGATAAATACAATCTGGTATATCTGTTGCTTCTTTTCCTTGAAATTGCGCGATCCATTCATTAAAATGATTTATTCTTTTATATGCAAAATAACTTATTTCTTTAGGTGTTTCTTTATAAGAAGTTTTATCATTTTCAAATAATACTTTTTCAGTATAACCACATTTTTCACAAAAAACTTCACTTTCTAAAATCTTATATGTTAAATGTTCATTACCACAATTAACACAAATATGTATTTTTTCATCTGCATCTTTTAAATTATCATTTAAATAACAATCGTTAACATTCGCTAAATACGTAATAATTATATCATCCTTTTTTTCTACCGGTTTTTCTTCTTCTTCTTCTTTATCATCTTCTTTTTTAAAGAAATCTAAAATATTATTTTTTTCAACTGGTTTACTTGTATTAAAATCTCGATTATAATAATCATTTAATAATAAACCATTTTTAAGATAATAATTATTAATATTTACATTAATTTCTTTTATTTTATTTTGAATTTCCAGTTTCTTTTCTTCATCTTTTTCAATTTTAAGTTTTCTTTTTAATTCAGATTTTTCTTTTGTATAATCACTAATAATATCATTATGTATAACATCTATAGTTATTCTGGCATCACTATGACATTTTTTTAATGGTTTATCTTTAATAGACATTATAATAGTCTTATATATAATAATTCTTTAAATGTTAACTTTACAATAAATAATTTACATATTAATATGAGACGTATAATGTAGTTGTCTAACAGCATTACAAATAATTTGATGTGATTTATAATTATTATTTGTATTTATTAAAGTTTGCCAACATCTCATATATTTAGTATTCATATCCCATCTTAATTTTTTTGATTTTAATTCTGTTAGAAATGTAGAATAAATATTATCGATAATATCTGATAGATTTTCTTTTTCAATATTATTTAATAAAATTTGTGAATGTTTATTTGTAATTTTCCAACCTTGTTTTAAATTTGATCGATTCGTGTGTTCAATATTTTGATTATTATATTCTTTGTTCATTTATAATCTATAATTCTTTAATTTTTAAATATTATATTAATAAATACAATGGATAATAAAAACGATCAAAATGAAATAGTAAATATTGAAAAAGAAACATTACATAGTAGTTGGATGAGAAATATGTTTCAAATGATAACAATAGGAATTGTATTATTAACATTTTTTAAAACAAATACAAAATTAAAAAAATATTCATTTATACCAATAATAATTATTCTATTAGGCATTTCAGTAGGTATATATTCTGTTATTTATAGCTATTATTTTACATCAACTTTAAGATTATATTATACTTGGAAATATTTAAGTATAATTGTATGTTTTGTATTTACATTAGTTGGAATATATATAGTAAAGAATCATAAAGTTTAATCAAATAAGAATGGACTACCATCATGTTTTACTGCATAATAGCCGCAAAATATTTCATAATTAAATTCATCATCATTTTTTTTATCATAATTTCTGTCACAAGTTTCTGGATTTGTAATTAATTTACCAGAAGCATCCGAATTTGAAACAGGATCATGACCTGTTTTATGACTCCAATTATCATTATTATCTTGTCTATAAAAATGATAATCTAATTTATCACCTTTATTATCAATAACTAATGCAATTTTATAATGTGTGCAATCAATAGGGTCATTTATATCATTTAGTTTTGTTAATCCTGATTTTTCAAAATCTTGTTGGACTTTATTTATAATTTCATCACAATCATAATTATTAAATTCACCTGTACTTAAATCGCCCGGTTGTAATTTTTCAATTCTATTTTTTTCAAGTCTATCGAAAGCATAAGAATAACAATTATTTATTTCATGCATATTTCTATCTAAACTATTCCATTTTTTAGGTTCATATTTTAATTGTGATTTACATGATTCAATGGGACAATACATATTATATATACATATTATATTAATAAAATAAATATTATATATAATATAAATGGATGATTTAATGGCACGTTTCAATAGTTTAAATGAAGGACTACCTGCTGCACAACCAGCACAACCTGCACAACCAGACGCTACTGATGAATTACAAGCTCGTTTAAATGAATTAAGAAATCCTGGAAAAAAAAGAGATTTACCACCGGATGAATTACAAGATCGTTTAAACGAATTGAGAAATCCTGGAAAAATGGAAAAGGAATTAGAAGATTATGAAGCGAGACAAAGAAGATATATGGAAAGATTTGATGAAGATTATGATTTTGGTCAAAGATATGAACCAGGTATGTCATTAAAAAGAGAAGAATTACCATTAGATACGGATGTATATAGTGAGGCTGTTAAGAAAATACAAAAGGTTGAAAGGGGAAGACAATCTAGAAAGAAATATACAAAAAAGAAACCGGAACAAAAGAAATCTAAGAAGAAGAAGAGGGGAAAGAAAAAGAAACGGAAGAAGAGATATTATGGTGGGACATTAACTGCTCGTCAATTAAGAAAAGCGAGACTTAAGCATTTAGGAGAACCAATATCAGATTCAAGCGACTCATCAAATACAAGAAGATTAAAAGAACATTTTTTAACTGGAATCGAAGAGGATACGCATTCATCTAATTTTGAACCTGCAAACGAAGAATTCCCCTTAGGAACCGGTGCACAAGATTGGTTACCAGAAGAAACGGAAAAAGAATTATATAATTCGATTGTGGGAACGAGCCATTATCCAACAATAGAAGATTGTATACGTTTAAAAGAATATTGTGTATTATTTCCTAAAACATGTTATTTAAATAAAAAATTTTTAGAAGAAAAAGTTCATGTATGTCGAGAAGTTGTGAAAACAAATAATGATATAAATAGTTTTTTTAGTTCAAAAATCAAAAAATATCGACTTGGCAATGAAAAACCGCCTTATTTTTATGCTGAATGGCAAGAAGTTCTTGAAGATGTTTTAAAAATGATACCAGAAGATATAGATATTCGTGAAAAAACAAATATAATAAGATATTTACATGAATTAGTTTATGAAATACTAGGAGTAGATTATACAAATTATGATGAATTACAAGAATTTGAAGAATATGGATATTCTACATGGATAGATATAATAACGTATTTAAAAAGGTCCTCACTCAATTCTCGAGAATCTATGATAGAAGAAAAAATTGAGAAATTATTATATAATTTTGGAATTAAATTAAAAAATAAAGGATATCCTATTATACTTATTGAAAATGTTAAACAAGCATTTATGAGTTTATTAAGTATTTATGATGATGTTTAAAGATATACCTGAATGGAAGAAAAGTCATCGCTAGATTAACTTTATTTTTTTAACACAATTTATAATAGAATCCATATATATACTAATATTTATTTTCCATTATTTTCTTTAATGTTTCACGACCAATTTTAATATTTTCATTTAATTCTAATAATTTAATACAATTTGATTTATTAATTTCATATTCATTTCGATATGAAGTTATCTTTTCAATCGAATCTTCATATTTTTTTCGCTTTTTCTTTTTTTCTTCAACATAATGATATTTTAATTCTTTCCCATTATTTGTTTGTATGTATCCTTCAATTACTAATTTACCATATGTTGTTTCATCATGACATTTCTTACATAGAGGAACTAAATTATGTGTATTGTTTTTATGGAAATGTTTAATATTTCCATTTTCATCTGCTTCACATTGTTCAACAATATGATGTGTTTCTTCTGCTTTTTCATTACATATTTTACATTGATCAACAATTACTTTCTTATTATAAGGTGAAGTTTTTAAAATATTTTTCTTATCAATTTTCAAACCCTTTGCAATATCTAAAAACTCTTGTGATAATCCTAATGCTTCACATACTTTCATACCATAAATAGAAGGACCAGAACCTTCTTTTAATTTACGATCATAAATTAATTTATCACCATCATATTTAATTTCTAAATGAAAAATTTTTAAGTTTTCAATCATATTAATTTCTTCATAATCAGTCAATTGATGTAAATGAGAAGTAAATACAAACGAACAATATTTTTGACTTAACATAGATAATCCTGCATATACAATTCTTAAAGCAGAATTCGTTTCTGTTCCCGAACATAATTCATCACCTAATACTAAAGAGCTATCATCTGCTCGATTAATAATACCTCGTAATTCATTCATTTCAACCGCAAAAGATGATTCAGATTTAAATATATTATCATTATTTAATATTCTTGTAAATATTTGTGTATATGGAAAATATTTAAATTCAGAACAAGCAACATATAATCCTGCTTGTGCCATAATTAAATTTAATCCAATAGCTTTCATAAACGTAGATTTACCACAAGCATTTGTTCCAAATAATAATATACCATCTTTATTAAGTGTCACATCATTTGTAACATATTCAATTTCTGTATTAATTCTTTCTACAATTGGATGTCTCATTTCTTTTGCTTCAATAAAACTTTTTTCACAAGTTACTATTTCAGGTTTATGATAATTATTCAAAATAGAAACTTTTGCATTTGTAGAAGAAACATCTACATCAGCAATAAAATTATGAATATTCTTTAATGTCGTATGATATGTTTCATATAAATGAACCAAAGTTTCTTCATAATATTTCTTATTTAATTTTGAAAGTCTTTTATATAAATCATATTTCTTTTTAGAAATATCTTTCATTAATTGAAATACTATAAATGTATTATTACCATCTTTTGTTTTATAAGTGAAATCATCACTCTTAAATGTATATATAATTTCATTTCCATCTTTTACAATAATTTTATTATCACCTATATTTTGTAATCTTTGTTTAAAAATTTGAGC
>MDTC01278161.1_pt1 | contig 18804 bp, 17 predicted proteins | sample 811181 | NCBI WGS metagenome assembly MDTC01 (sample SAMN05326644, study PRJNA326480) | marine metagenome | isolation source: seawater | place: Pacific Ocean: North | collected 2011
AAGTGCAACAACAATTACTGCTTCTACTGGACTAGAAACAAAAAATGGTGCTACTGGTGCTGGTTTTGTTAAGTTCTTTGAGGATAGTGATAACGGTTCAAACGCTGTAACACTTTTAGGTCCTGCTTCAACAGCTGATATTGATATTACATTACCAACTCAAGCAGGTACAGTTGTTGTATCAAACACAACTGATGGCAATGATGTTCAACTAGATAGTTTAGGATTGAATACTGCTGCCTCTGGTACTGCTGGAGAGTTGAGAGCAACAAATGATATAACTGCCTTTTATAGTTCAGACGTATCATTGAAGGAAAATATTATAGAAATACCATCTGCCTTAGATATGGTAGATAAAATAAGAGGAGTTTTCTTTGATTGGAAAGATGACTATATAGAAAGTAAAGGCGGCGAAGACGGATACTTTATGAGAAAACGTGATGTAGGTTTAATTGCACAAGAAGTTGAGGCAGTTTTACCTGAGATTGTAGGTACTAGACAAGACGGTATTAAAGCAATCAAGTATGACAGATTAACTGCTTTACTATTGCAAGCGATTAAAGAATTGCAAGCGAAAATTAAATAATAACTAACGGAGAATAAATCATGGCTGAGAAAGCAAAAGAACAACCTAAAGATATTAATTTAGATATGGAACACCTTACAGTAAAAGGTAAGATACATGCTGAACAATATAACAATCTTAGAGCACAAAAAATCCAACATCAAGTTGAAATAGAAAAGATAGATGTCCTATTGGCATACTATACTAAAGTTATTCCAACTGAGGTGTTACCTGAAGACCAAAGACCAAAAAAAGAAACTGAAAAGAAAGATAAGTAATTATAAATAGTCCCATAAGGAGAAATTATGGCAGCTATTACTAATCTACTAATTGAACAAGGGGCAAACTTTTCAAGTACAATAACGCTTTTCAATGATGATGACACAGTATTTAACCTAACTGGATACACAGCTGCAGGTCAAATACGAAAGTCATACTCATCAAGTTCAGCGTCAGCTACATTTACAATATCGTTTTCTGCTGATAGGTCAGAAGGACAAATAACACTTTCTCTAACTTCTACTCAAACGGCTGCCGTTGAAGAAGGAAGATATGTGTATGATATTGAAGTAACATCAAGCGATAGTGTGGTAACAAGAGTATTGCAAGGAACCGTAACGGTGAGTCCAAATGTCACACGTTAATATATTATGTCATAAAGGGGTATTATGGCAATTAAAGCAAAGATAACATCAACCAATAGCGCAGGTCCTCAAAAAGTTTCTGTTACAGTTCCCGCAGGAGGCGGTGCTGTTACATCTGTTACTGCTATAGGTGATTTAACAAACGTTACTGCTTCATCATTACCTGACGGTGCTATTTTACAATATGCAACTGCCTCAGGTCAATTCGTATCAGGTGCGCCAATTGATGATGATACATTTCCTGCCGTAACGGCAACTGCTAAAAGTATTCACTCTGGTGAAAGTATTAGAAATTTTATTTTAGATGGCACAGCAACACTTACTAACAAGACAATAGATTTAGACGCCAACTCCTTAACAGGTACAATAACAGAATTTAATAGTGCATTACAAAGTGCTGACTTTGCTACTTTAGCAAATACAGAAACATTTACAAATAAAACTATAACACAACCAAAGATTGCTGAAATAGATTCCTTATCAAGTGGTGGTATTGTACTAGACGCTGATGCTGATATTACATTAGACGCTGATGGTGCAGATATAATTTTAAAAGACGGTGGTACTGAGTTTGGTAGATTTACAAACTCATCTGGTGAATTAGTAATTAAATCAAGTTCAAGTTCTACAACAGCATTAACATTTAGTGGTTCAAGTGCCACGTTAGCAGGTAACTTAACAGTTACAGGTACATCTACATTCAATGGTGGTACAATTAATCTTGGTGACGCAGCTACAGATACAATTGCTTTCAATGGTACAATTACTGGCAGTTTAGTATTTGAAGGTAGTACAAGTGATAGTTTTGAAACTACATTAACACCAGGTAATCCAACTGCTGATATTACACTTACATTACCATCAAGCGCTAGTGATACACTTGTAGGTAAAGCAACTACTGATACACTTACAAACAAATCAATAGATTTAGCAAACAATACTATAACAGGTTCAGTTGCAGAATTTAATAGTGCATTACAAAGTGATAGTTTCGTTACACTTACAGGTTCAGAAACTTTATCAAACAAACAGTTTACAAATCCAGTTATAGCACATATAGACGGTACTGGTGGTATAGAATTAGACGCAGTACAAGATATTACTTTAGACGCAGGTGGCGGAGATATATTTTTAAAAGATGATACAGCTGCTTTTGGTGCATTAACAAATAGTTCAGGTAACTTAATAATTAAATCTGGTACTACAACTGCTATGACATTTAGTGGTGCTAATGTAACTATGGCAGGTAATACTACAGTTGCAGGTAACTTAACAGTTCAAGGTACTACAACTACAGTTGACAGTTCATCTATAAATGTTCAGAATGCTTTAGTCTTTGAAGGTGCAACAGCAGATAGTTTTGAAACAACATTAACTACAGTTGACCCTACAGCAGATAGAACAGTATCATTACCAAATGCAACAGACACATTAATAGGTAAAGCAACTACTGATACATTAACAAATAAAACTTTAACAACTCCTGTAATTGCAGAAATAGATTCCAATGCTTCTATAACTTTAGACGCTGCTACTGATATTATATTAGACGCAGGTGAACAAGACATAATTTTAAAAGATGACGGTACTGAGTTTGGTAGATTTACTAATAGTTCAGGTGAGTTAGTAATTAAATCAGGTTCAAGTTCTACAACGGCAATCTCAATGTCAGGTGCCAATGTTACAATTGCAGGTAATTTAGTAGTAACTGGTGCAACAGAAAATGATGGCAATATAACAATTGGTGACGCTGCTACAGATACTATTACTTTTGGTGGTACTATTCAAGGTAGTTTAGTCTTTGAGGGTAGTACAGCAGACAGTTTTGAAACAACTTTAACACCAGGTAATCCTAGTGGAGATATTACTCTTACATTACCGTCAAGTGCTACTGATACTATAGTTGCAAGAAACACTACAGACACATTAACAAACAAAACTTTAACAAGTCCAACAATCAATGCAGGAACATTAAGTGGTGCATTTACTGGAACGGCAGACTTAACAGGACTAGTTCTTTCAGGTGCAAGTCCTCTTGTTTTTGAAGGTTCAACAAATAATAGTTTTGAAACAACTTTAGCAGTTACAGACCCAACAGCAGATAGAACAATTAGTTTACCTAACTCTACAGGTACTTTAGTTGTAACTGCTGATGTATCTGGTGACGCTACAATGGCAACATCTGGTGCATTAACATTAACAACAGTCAATAGTAACGTAGGTCAGTTTGGTAGTACAACAGCAATACCAGTAGTAACAGTTAACGCAAAAGGTCTTGTTACTGCCTTATCAACAGCAACAATTGTAACAACATTAACTGTAGGTGCAGATAGTGGTTCAAATGACGCTGTTTCTTTGGCGACAGACACACTTAATTATGAGGGTGGTGCAAACATTACAACAACGGTTTCTAATAACAATATAGCGATTGCCTTAGACGCTTCTCCATCAGTAACAGCATTAACAACAAGTGCTAATGTAAACGTTGGTGGTAGCATTGTATTTGAAGGTAGTACAGCAGATAGTTTTGAGACAACACTTGCAGTTACAGACCCTACAGCAGATAGAACAATAACTTTCCCTAACTCAACAGGTACAGTTGCGTTAACAAGCGATATTACTGGTGGTGGTCAAGCAGGTTCATTTACAAATTTAACATCTTCAGGTAATACTGTAGTTGGTAATGCAACTGGTGATACAGTAACATTTAACGCTAGAGTGGCGTCAGATTTTGTACCTAGTGCTAATGATACTCATAGTTTAGGTTCTGCTTCTTTAAAATGGGCAGCATTGCATGTATCAGGAAGTACAATCTTCTTAGGTAACGCACAATTATCCTCTACTGGAACAACAGTAGTATTACCGGCGAATAGTAAGGTAGGTGATAGAGCGATTCCAGACGCTGACCCTATTACAGGTATTGTAACAAGAGGTGTGCCACTATTTACAAAAACTGGTGGTTTAGCTTCAGCTGCAGCCACTTTGAACTTTAAAGCGTCTGGTCGTTCAGACTTTGTATTTGAAGGATTTACTAAGGCAGATGGTACATCAATAACAACACAAGAGAGAGCATTATTTTCATTTTAACACTAAAAGGATATAAATAGTATTATGGCAGATAAAGTACCAATAAGGACGGTCTTCGACAGTAGTGGAAACGCTACTGGACTAGCAGAATATCAATCAGGAGAAACAGTAGGTTTCGTACACGGTGGTACAGGTTTAGCCGCTGTAGGAACTGCCGGTCAGGTATTAAGAGTAAATGCAGGTGCAAACGGTTTAGAATACGGTGACGGTTTTTCTGCTAACGCAATCACATTAGACGCAGCTACAGACATTACATTAGACGCTGGTGGCGCAGATATTATTTTAAAAGATGACGGTACTGAATTTGGTAGATTTAGTAACTCATCAGGACAACTTGTCATTAAATCAAGTGGTAGTGCTACTACTGCTATTTCAATGTCAGGTGCAAATGTTACCATTGCAGGTAACTTAACAGTCACAGGTACAACTGAGGGTGATAGTAATATTACTTTAGGTGACGCTGCTACAGATACAGTAACCTTTGGTGGTACTATTGCAGGTAGTTTAGTATTTGAAGGTTCAAGTGCTGATAGTTTTGAAACTACTTTAGTACCAGGTAATCCAAGTGCTGATATTAGTTTAACATTACCCGCTACTGCTAGTGATACATTAGCAGGTATTGCTTCAACACAAACACTTACAAATAAAACATTAACGACACCTGTTATTGCTGAAATAGATAGTGGTTCTACAATTACATTAGACGCAACCACAGATATCGTATTAGACGCTGATGGTGGTGATGTATTCTTAAAAGACGCAGGTACAACTTATGGGTCATTAACAAATACATCTGGTAACTTAATAATCAAATCAGGTACTACAACAGCATTAACAATGAGTGGTGCAAACGTAACAGCTGCAAATGATTTATCAGTTGGTGGTGACTTAACAGTTACAGGTACATCTACATTTAACGGTGGTACAATTAATCTTGGTGATAGTGCTTCAGATACAGTTGTCTTCAATGGTCTTATATCAGGAAGTATTGTCTTTGAAGGTTCAACAGTAGATAGTTTTGAAACTACTTTAACACCAGGTAATCCAAGTTCAGATATTACATTAACATTACCAAGTGCAGCTTCAGACCAATTAGTTGCAAGAAACACCACAGACACATTAACAAATAAAACTTTAACAAGTCCAACAGTTTCAGGTTTAACATTATCAGATAGTGCAATCAGTTTTGAAGGTTCTACTGCTAACTCATTTGAAACTTCTTTAACTGTAACAGACCCTACAGCAGATAGAACAATTACATTACCAAACGCAACTGGTACTCTTATATCTCATGGAATGTTTAGTGGTGACGCTACAGTAGCAACAAACGGTGCATTGACATTAGCAACAGTTAATTCAAACGTAGGTCAAGCAGGTAGTGCTACAGCAATACCAGTAGTAACAGTTAACGCAAAAGGACTTGTAACAGCAGTATCAACTGCCTCAATCACAACTACTTTAACAGTAGGTGCAGATAGTGGGTCAAACGATACAATATCATTAGCAAGTGATACATTAGATTTTTCAGGTGGTAGTAATATCACTACAACAGTTTCAAACAATGATATCTCAATCGCTTTAGACGCAAGTCCAAGCGTTACCAACTTAACAGTTGGTGGTAACATTGTATTTGAAGGTTCAACAGCAGACAGTTTTGAGACTACTTTAGCAGTAACAGACCCAACCGCTGATAGAACAATCACAATACCTAATAAAACAGGTACTGTGGCAATGACAATTGATACATCATTCCCACAATCAACACTAACAGAACACCCAGCGGCGCAAGGAAATGCTGACTTAGCAGGAGGTGAGACACCTTTTCAAGCAATCGTTGACGCATTCCAAGTTATTACATCTGATTTGTATGACCACATGGAACCTAGAGGTTCTGTAGTTACAGTTGATTTAGGAAGTGTAGCATAATAGATTATAAATAGTATAAATATAGCATAGAATTAACTAGGAGAAAAATATGCCAACAGCATTACAATTAAGACGAGGTAACACGTCTCAAAATAATAGTTTTACAGGTGCTGTAGGTGAGGTAAGTGTAGATACTGATAAAGATACTCTTAGAGTCCATGACGGCTCGACAGCAGGTGGTTTTGAAGTAGTAACAACAACCGCTACACAAACACTCACAAACAAAACCTTAACGAGTCCAAATATTTCAGGCGCTTCTTTTACAGGTGCAAGTTTCACTTTTGAAGGTGCTTCAGACGACAGTTTTGAAACAACTCTAACTGTTACAGACCCAACAGCAGATAGAACAGTAACTATCCCTAACGCTACTACTACACTAGTAGGAAGAGATACAACTGATACTTTAACAAACAAAACTTTAACAACACCAGTTATCAACGAGATTGATGGTTCTACTATCACATTAGACGCTTCAGCAGATATTATATTAGACGCTGATGGTGCTAATGTAACTATAAAAGACGGTGGTACAACAACACTAGATTTTGTTAGTAACGGTGCAACAGATATTACACTAGACGCTCCAGGCGATGTTAAAATAGACGCTGATGGCGGAGACATAATCTTTATGGATGGTGGTGCTGTCTATGGTAGTGCAACAAACAATTCAGGTAACTTGATTATCAAATCAGGAACTACAACAGCTGCAACATTTAGTGGTGCAAACGTAACATTGGCAGGTACAGTTGCTTCAGGTGCAATTACATCATCTGGTTCACTTACTGGTACTCAAGCAATATTATCAAATGCAAGTCCATTAGTATTTGAAGGTGCAACAGCAGATAGTTTTGAAACAACTATTGCAGTTACAGACCCAACAGCAGATAGAACACTTACATTACCAGACGCAACAGACACATTAGTGGGAAGAGCAACAACAGATACGTTGACTAACAAAACACTAACTACTCCAGTTATTGCTGAAATAGATAGTGCTGGCAACTTTACAGTTGACGCAGCTACAGATATCATATTAGACGCAGATGGCGGAGATGTTTTCTTAAAAGACGCTGGTACTACTTACGGTTCATTGACGAACACAGGCGGTAACTTGATTATAAAATCAGGTACAACTACTGCTATGACCATGTCAGGTGCAAACGTAACAATCGCAGGTAACTTAACAGTATCAGGTTCTACAACTACAGTTGATAGTTCAACAGTTAACTTACAAACAGGTTTCGTTTTTGAAGGTTCAACAGCAGACAGTTTTGAAACAACACTAGTTGCTACTGACCCAACAGCAGATAGAACAGTAACTATACCAGATTTAACTGGTACAGTTTCTTTAATAACTGCTACAGAAACATTAACAAATAAAACACTTACAACTCCCGTAATTGCAGAAATAGATAGTGGTTCAACAATCACACTTGACGCAACTACAGACATTATCTTAGACGCTGATGGTGATAACATCACTTTGAAAGCGGGTGGTACAACTGCCTTAGATTTTGTTTTAAATGGTGCAACTGATATTACATTAGACGCTCCAGGTGATATTAAGATAGACGCTGATGGCGGAGATATTTTCTTCCTAGACGCAGGTACTACTTATGGTAGTGCAACTAATAACTCTGGTAACTTAATCATTAAATCAGGCACAACTACGGCGGCAACATTTGATGGTGCAAACGTAACATTAGCAGGGACAGTAGGTTCAGGTGCAATCACATCATCAAGTACAGTAACAGCAACAGGCGCAGTATTAAGTGGTTCTGTAGTATTTGAAGGTGCAAGTGCAGATAGTTTTGAAACAACATTAGGTGTAGTTGATCCAACTGCTGACAGAGCAGTCAACATCGCTAACGTTGCAGGTACAATACAACCATTTGCTGCTGCTTCAACAGACCAAATTACGGCAACACCGGCAGAATTAAACTTAATTGACGGTGGTACTGCTAGAGGTACTACAGCAATTGCAGACGGTGATGGTGTACTAATCAATGACGGCGGTACAATGAGAATGACTACAGTTCAAACTCTTGCTGCCTACCTTGATGACGAAATTACAGCAATGCCAAATCTTGTGTCAACAGGTGCTTTGGACTCTGGTACAATTACATCAGGTTTTGGTACTATAAACAATGGTTCATCAACAATCACAACTACAGGTGCTTTGAGTGCAGGTGCAATCACAGCGGGTGGTAATTTATCACTAGGACAAAGTTATTCAGTTATCTTTGAAGGTTCTTCAAATGATAGTTTTGAAACAACATTAGGTGTAGTTGACCCAACTGCTGATAGAGCAATTAATCTTGCAAACGTAGCAGGTACTTTACAACCTTTTGCCGCTGCTAGTACAGACGCTATTAGTGCAACACCGGCAGAAATTAATTTAATAGATGGTGGTACTGCTAGAGGTACTACTGCTGTCGCTTCAGGTGATGGTATATTAATTAATGATGGCGGTACTATGAGAATGACAAACGTTGATACAGTATCAACATATTTTGCAGGTCATAGTGTTGGTGGTGCTAACATAGTTACTACTGGTGCCTTAAACTCTGGTACAATTACATCAGGTTTTGGTAACATAGATAACGGTTCATCTACATTAGATACAGGTGCCTTAACGGCAACTACAATTGGCGGTACAACAGGTACATTCTCAACTGGACTAGAAACAAAAAATGCGGCTACTAGTGCTGGTTTTGTTAAGTTCTTTGAAGATAGTGATAACGGTACTAACGCAGTAACTTTAATAGGTCCTGCTTCAACAGGTGATATAACAATCACTTTACCAACTCAAGCAGGTACAGTTGTTGTATCAAACACAACAGACGGTAATGACGTACAGTTAGACAGTTTAGGTCTTAATACTGCCGCTTCAGGTACTGCTGGTGAGTTAAGAGCAACAAACGATATTACTGCCTTCTACAGTTCAGACGTAGCGCTTAAGGAAAACATTATCAACATTCCTTCTCCACTTGAAATGATTAAGAAAATCAACGGTGTATTCTTTGATTGGAAAGATAGTTTCATTGAGAGTAAAGGTGGCGAAGACGGATACTTTGTAAGAAAAAGAGACGTTGGTGTTATCGCACAAGATGTTGAAAAAGTTATGCCAGAAATCGTTGGTACAAGACCTGACGGTATCAAAGCAGTTAAGTATGACAGACTAGTATCAGTATTGATTGAAGCTGTCAAAGAATTAACAGACGAAGTTAATACTTTAAAAAAGAATAAATAATTTGAGGAGAAATTAAGATGGCAACACCAAATGGACAGATAGGTTTATCAGACGTAAATGATGAATTAGGTGAAAGTTCAACGGCACAAATAAACATGGGTTCAACACCTGTGAGAAGTTTAGCAGGTCAACCTAGTGGTGCTGTTGCTATGTCAGACTTACAAAATAAAACAAACACTTACACATTCACATATCTAGTTGTTGCAGGCGGCGGAGGCGGCGGCGAAAACCAAGGTGCTGGAGGTGGTGCAGGTGGTATGAGAACAGGATCAATAGAAACGGCACCAGGTAGTAACTTCCCTGCTTCAATAGGTGGTGGCGGCGGACCAAACACAGGTTTTACAAATAGAGGTAATAATGGTTCAGCTTCATCATTTAACAGTATACCATCAACTGGTGGTGGTTCTGGTGGTGCAGAAAACTCCAGATCCGGTAATCCTGGTGGATCAGGCGGCGGTGGTAGTAATGGTACTGGTGGTGGTTCAGGTATTTCAGGACAAGGTAATAGTGGTAGTACAGGTCCCGGCGGCGGCGGCGGTGGTGCTGGAGGTGGTAAATCAAACTCTGCTTCAGGTACAAGTGGTGGTAACGGAGCATCTTTCCCAGGTGACGGTATCACTTATGCAGGCGGCGGCGGAGGTCACAGCCCTGGTAATGGTCCTGGTGGATCAGGCGGAGGTGGTCGAGGTCAACAACAACACCCAGAAAATGCATCAGCAGTGTCAGGTACTTCTAACAGAGGTGGTGGTGGCGGAGGCATGCGTCATTGGAATGGTGCAGCTGGTTCAGGTGGTTCTGGTAGAGTTGTTATTGCTTATCCAGGTACTGCTCCAAAAGGTTCAGGTGGTACACAATCTATTGTAGGTAGTAATAGAGTTCACAGTTTTAATAGTCCAGGAACATATACAAGTTAATTAAGGAGAAATAATGGCACATTTTGCGGAATTAGATAGTAACAAAAAAGTTTTAAGAGTAAACGTAGTAGATGACAGTAATGTATCTGCTGATATGGCAGTTGACGGAGAAACTTGGTGTGCTAATAATATTTCTGAGGATCCTTCAATTGCATATGTAGATGGTGCTTATCCAGGTGTCGCATGGAAACAAACGTCATACAATCATAACTTTAGAAAAAGATTTGCATGTATTGATGGTTATTTTATTGATGATGGTGGTAATGGATACTTTACAGCAATTAAACCACATTCTAATTGGGTATTAAGTTCAGTTGATGGTGCTTATTATGAACCAGTCGCACAACCAACTGTAACAACTTATGAAGATGGTGGTAAAACTTATGAGTATAATTTGAGTTGGGACCAAGACAATACAAGATGGATATGTCAAAAACTTAGGGAAAGTTCTCATCACGGTGGGTGGATAAGAAGTGCATTAGGTTCAGACGCAGATACGCCAGAAGTAATTACTTCTCCAACAACGGATCAAACAGTAGTAAGAATTTGGAACCCAGACGACAAAAGTTGGTCTTAATCTAAATAATATTTAGCAATATGACCTGGTAAACCTAATACAGGTCTTCTATCAAATTTTAATTTTTTTGATTGAGGATCACTAGCGTCATTATAATGAAAGAATACTTGACCACAGATTTCGCCTTTAAATTCATCACGCCAATGTTCTAATTCACAACCACGATACATTAAACAATCACCTGGTTCTAAATCAACTTTAGTACCTGGATTATTTGTACCACCTGTATTATCAACATAGATAGACCAAGGTTCACCACCTAAAAACATTGTAGCAGATATTTGACATGATGGTCTGTCTTTATGTCTTCTAAGTATATCACCATGTTTATATAATCTTGCATAAGTATATGTTTCAACAAGTTTATAGTCTATTTCTTTTTCTATAGTTTCTTTTTTTTCTGTAAGTATTGTGTCAAATAAAACATCACCATAATTTGCCCATGTATTCTTTACAGTAAGGTCATTCATATAACCATAATCTTCACTAAACGGAGATATTTGTTTATTTTCATGTAAGATATTAAATACTCTCCTTTTGTTTAATAAGTAACGATATCCTAATTCTGCCATTTCAGGACTAATTAAATTTTTTATTACTTGATAGTGTTTTTCTCTAAACATATTACCTTTCTCTATAGACAAAAAACGTCAAAGTCATTCTTGCATTTGTTATATTATCACCAAACGTATAATCTGGTGAATGTGTAATTTTTGAATTATATGCTACTAATTTATTGTATTTGTTTTCAATAATAGTTTGTATATTTTCTTTATTATATAGTATTGTACCAGAATTAGGTTTAGGATTAGGTGTAAGATATATTACACCTGCCCAATCAGATTTATCTGTATGTTTACTATATTTATCTTTAGTAATTATATCGCTTGTTTGATATGAAAAATACATTTCTACTTTAGCACGTTCTAAATTAAGTACCTCTAATATATCATTTGCAATAGTGTGATAATATTCTTCTGGTACATCTGCTCTAAACCCTCTATAAAAAGTGTTGTGTTCATTTGTTATATATGTTGAGTTAAGTGCAACTTGCCTTACATCATTAACATTTTTTAAAAAGTTATTTTTGATCCACATAATCTCTAAAAGAAATCCAACCTGTTATAATATATTTTTCTTGTGTTAATGATGGTACACCTTTATGAGTATGAGTCCAACTTGCTGGCCAAATAAGTGTAAGACCTTTACGAGGTTGTATAATTCTTTTTTGATAAAAAAATTCAGTTTCACCTTCATCTGTTACATCATTTAAATAAGTCATAAAGACTAAGTGTCTTTTTGCCATTGTTAAATCATTTGGATTATTAACATCTCTTTGCCAAGTATTTTCATAGTGCCAAATTTTAAAACCACCACCTGGTGGGTAATATTGTATGTTTGGACATTCTAAAACATCATAATAATATTGGTCTTTGTCCGAAAATATATAAGTTTGTTTATATTTTTCAATACATACATTTAAATAATCATAATAATAAGGTATATCTTTGCCAGCAACATCTATACTATCTTTAGTGTCTTTATCAATCATATCATAACCAGAAAGACCTTGTTTTTTCTTTCCGTTTTTGTGATGTTCAATAAGTCTATCACAAATACTATCGTCTATCTTATATTCACCTATAAACGTTGTCATACAATATTAAAATCCTTTAAATCAGTAACTACAAAATTACCAGCAACACTATATCTTTCGTTATTAGTTTTCATAACTTTATGAGGTAAACTAGATTTAAATATTAGTAGTGTACCTCTTTCTACTGGCATGTCAAAACTTTTCATATTAAATATATTATATTTATCATACTTTGGGTCAAACAATTCTTCTTGCCCAAATGATTGAAACTGACAACTCATACCTTTATCTAAGTATAATACAAAACTATACGTTGAGTTTTTATGATAGTGTACTTCGCCTTGTTGACCAGGTAAAAATTTAGTTCCCCACATTCTAGTCATTTTGATAGGTGTTTGAAAGAACATTACATTATCATTAAATGCTTTTACTTGATGTTCTATATCTCTAGTTAAATCAGGTAGTCTATCCCATATCATATCATCTACAGATTGAAAACCATCAGGTTCTATTTGTTTATATTCTAAATCTTTTATTATCTGTATATCACTTTCATGTATAGAAATTTTAGTAAATGCAAGAGGTTTAGCAAAAAGTGGTTGTATTTTTATTTCATCAAGCATGACTAATCTCTTATTTTACCGTAAAAAATCATTTATATGGGTATCCTAAATTCCACATTACTAAACTATTTCTTGTACCAGATGTAACAGTTGTAACTCTATGAGTAACAAAAGACGGAAAGATACATATAGACCCTTTTGGTTTTATTTCATTACAAGTAAACTCACCATGTGGTGTTCTAAACTGTAAATCACCACCCTCATATTCGTGTGGGTGATTTAGTTGTATTGTACATGATAATTTTCTTATCTTACCTTCATGTTGAGGGTGTCCGTTGTTATAAGGTTCAGCTTGTTGGTCAGCATGCCAATTATAATATTGATTTAATTTGTATCTTGTAAATTGTATAGTCTCAGAAAAGTCCCAATCAAAGTTCCAACCAGCTAGTCTATTTGCTTCGTGGACATATGGTTGTATTTCATTATAAATCCAAGGTTCTTCTAACCAAGATATATGACTGCTTCTATGCTGTTCGTTTTCTTTTTGTAACTCTTTGTTTACTTGTAGTTCCTCAGTATTCAGACCACCAGTGGAAGCAATAAGTTCTTGTTGATTGTTAGCAAAGCGTATAATATCATCACACAAATACTCAGGTATCACACTAGAATAATAATAATAGTAATTCTTTAATATCATATAGGTATATATAATGCATAAATAGTATTATTATGGCACAAAATAATCCAATAACTAGTAGAGAAACACTTAAACAATACTGCCTAAGAGCATTAGGTAAACCTGTTATTGAAATCAATGTAGAAGATGACCAAGTAGAAGATAGAATAGACGAAGCAGTACAATACTTTGCTCAGTATCATTATGACGGTTCTGAAAGAATGTATTTAAAATATCAAGTTACACAAGATGATATTGATAGAGCAAGAGCAAATGAAACATTAACTACAGTCACAGATACAGCAGATTCCACAGTAACAGCAAGTTTTAAAGAAGGTAAGAATTATATACCTATGCCTTCAAATGTAATGTCAGTATTACAAGTATTTCCTTTTACAGACAAAGCGGCATTAAATTTATTTGATGTCAGATATCAATTAAGATTAAATGACTTGTATGATTTTTCATCTACAAGTATTATACACTACGATATGACATTAAGACATTTAGATATGTTAGACCATATTCTAACAGGTGAAAGACCAGTTAGATACAATCAACACAAAAACAGATTGTATATAGATATGGATTGGGCACATGATGTTAAAGCAGGTGACTTTATGATTATAGAATGCTATCGTAAATTAGACGGTTCAACATTTACTGATTTGTTTGATGATATATTCTTAAAAAAATATTTAATTCAATTAATCAAAAAACAATGGGGTACAAACTTATCTAAATTCCAGGGAGTTGCAATGCTGGGTGGTGTTCAAATGAATGGTGAACAAATTTACTCTCAAGCACAAGATGAAATCAACAAACTAGAAGAACAAATACAGTTAAGTTTTGAATTACCACCAAATTATATGGTAGGTTAATAAGTGAAAAATACATATTTCTCACACGGTACACACTCAGAAAAAACTCTCTATGAAGATTTAATCATAGAGCAGTTAAAAATATTTGGGCATGAAGTACACTATCTTCCTAGAACAACTGTAACGGAAGATAAAATATTAGGTGAAACGCCTGATAGTAAGTACACAGAAGCATATCAAATAGAAATGTACATAGAAGACGTGAACGGTTTTGCCGGTCAAGGTGACTTGATTGGTAAGTTTGGTTTAGATATGAAAGACGAAATAACTTTCGTTGTTAGCAGACGTTCATTTGAGTTATTAGTTGACCAACCATCAAATACAATTTCAATAAACAGACCTAGAGAAGGTGACATTATTTACATGCCAACCTTTAAGAAATTCTTTCAAGTAGATTTTGTTGAAGATGAGGATCCAATGTATCAGATTAATGATTTACCTATCTTCAAACTTAAATCATCTGTTTGGGATTACTCACATGAATTAGTTGATACAGGTATTACTGAGATTGATGAAAAATTAGAAGACGAGAATTTAGATTTATTACAAAATCAAATAACACTAGAGATTGGTACAACATCTTCAGGTGCTTTACTTGCTGAAGTAACTGATGGTAATGTTGAGGCATTGTTAGCAGAAACAGGTGATTTAATTGTTGATGAAGTTGACGGTGACAATATTATCCTTGAGGATGACCCTCAATATGTTGACTATATAGTGTTAGAAGATAGCAACACAACAAACATGGCGGCTGATAGACCAGGCGCTGACAATATATCTTTTGATGATGAAGCAGGATTAAACGATACAGACGCAAGTAACGATATCTTTGACTTCACAGAAAAGAATCCATTTGGTGACCCAAGTGACTTATAAGGAGTAAATAATGTTTAAAGACGCACAATACCATGAACTAATTAGAAAAACGATAGTAGCGTTTGGTACATTGTTTAATGATTTGTACATATATCGTAGAGCGGGTACAGGAAAAATAAATCAAAAGATGAAAGTTCCACTTGCATACGGACCAAAACAAAAGTTCTTAGCTAGAATTGACCAAGATAGTACAAGAGGTGCTGATGATGTAAAAACAACGGCACTTACTTTACCACGAATTGGTTTTGAATTAACAGGTCTTACATATGACCCTAGCAGAAAACTAAATCGTATTCAAAAGTTTAAGAAAGTAAAAGGCGCAGATACTAAGTCAATGACTAATGTTTATATGCCTGTACCTTACAACGTTTCATTTACATTGTTTACTATGGCAAAAAATAGTGAAGACGCTTTACAAATCGTAGAACAAATATTACCAATGTTTCAACCTGACTATACAGTATCATTAAATGTAATGCCAAGTTTAGATATCGTAAGAGACGTTCCAATTATTCTTAATGATGTAACATATGAAGACAGTTATGATGGAACTTTTACAGACAGACGAGTTTTAATGTACACTCTATCGTTTACAGCGAAGATGTATTTATATGGACCTGTTTCAAGTACGAAAGTTATTAAACAAGTACAAGTAGACCAATATACAAACACAAGCACAGCAACGGCAAAAAGAGAACAACGATATGTTGTTACTCCTAATCCTACAACTGCTGACGCTGATGATGATTTTGGTTTTAGTGAAACACGTTCTTTCTTCCAGGATGCTGACGAATATGATCCTGAAAGTGGTACTGATAAACAATAACTATTAGAAAGATAAATTATGAAAAAAGTTGAGGATAAACTCAATGAGTTATTGGATATAACTGAAACTAAACAAGAGATTGTTCAATCTACACCTGCTGTACCTAGACCTAATGAAAAAGAAGATATCACTAGTGATTATAAGTACAGTAGGGAAAACCTATATAACTTAGTAGAAAGAGGACAAGACGCAATAGATGGCATATTGACACTTGCAAAAGAAACAGACCATCCTAGAACATACGAAGTTGCAGGTCAATTAATTAAGAACGTGGGAGAAGTAACTGAAAAGTTACTACAGTTACAAGAGAAGATGAAAAAGTTAGGGGAAGAAACAAAAAAAGGACCTAGCAAAGTTGAAAATAATCTCTTTGTTGGGAGTACAGCAGAATTGCAGAAACTAATAAAAGATAATAAGAATGAAGACGGATAAAAAAATATTAATAATTGGTGGTGGTACTGCTGGTTGGTTGACTGCCTTATATCTAACTAAAACTTTTCCTCAACATCATATTACATTAATGGAAAGTAAACCTATTGGTATCTTAGGTGCAGGTGAAGGTAGCACACCACATCTAACTTCTTTTTTACATATGTTAGATGTAGATTTACAAGAGTTGTTAAAAGAATGTAAAGGTACAATCAAACAAGGTATATCTTTTGAAAACTGGAATGGAGATGGTCAAAAATATTTTCATCCTTTTGCAGTACATAATGAATATAAACATTTTAGTATAGACAATTTGTTTAGTTATGATAGTTATGATTATTATTTAAAACATTTAATTCACAAAAAAATGCCTTTGAAAGACCATACTTATGCGTCTATACAATCATATAAGAATGTTGTTGATACAAATAATATAGATACCTCTATACACTTTGACGCACATCTTTTAGCAGATTATCTTAAAAAAATTACCAAAGTTGATAAACATATCTATGATGAAATTAAAACTACGAAACAAGATGAACATGGTAATATAACTAAAATAAATGATATAGAATGTGATTTAGTTTTTGATTGCACAGGTTTTCGTAGAGAGTTAATTGGTAAGTTATATAAGTCAGAATGGAAAAGTTATCAGGATTGTTTACCAATTAAGAGAGCAATACCTTTCTTTCTACCACCTGAAGATAAACCTTACACACAAGCAATTGCAATGAAATATGGTTGGGTATGGAAGATACCTTTACAACATAGATGTGGTGCAGGTTATATATTTGATAGTGATTATATAACAGACGAAGAAGCATTTGCTGAAGCAAAAGAAATGTTTCCTAATATAGAATATACAAGAACAATAAAGTTTGACGCAGGTAGATTTAAACAAACATGGATAAAAAATTGTATTGCAGTAGGTTTATCTTCTGGTTTTACAGAACCACTTGAAGCAACATCTATTTGGATGGCAACTGAACAATTAAAATTACTTGAAACATTTATTGACGTTATGTTTACAAATGATGAAGATACTAAAAAAGATTATAACGAAGTAATTGCAAATAATAACGATATGGTTATGGAGTTTTTACACTATCACTATATGACTAAAAGAGACGATAGTCCTTTTTGGAAAGAGTTTAAAAAGAAAAATGTTTTAGCTAAGTTTAATGCTAAGTTAGAACAAATACAAAAAGGTAATCTAAGATGGTATCATACAACAGGCGGAAAACTTACATCAACATTTAATCTTATGTCATGGTTACATGTAGGCGAAGGTCAAGGTCTTATTAAAGATATAAGTATTGAAGGATATGAAAACTTAAACCCAACAGTAGAAGAATATGGCAGACACTTACCTAGGTAATCCTAATTTAAAAGCGGCTAATCAAAAGATACGTTTTACAAAAAAACAAGTAAGAGAGTTTCTTGCTTGTCAGGAGAATCCTGTTTACTTTATAGAAAACTACATTAAAATTGTTACACTAGACCACGGTCTACAACAATTCAAAATGTATAACTTTCAAAAAGAAATGGTAGATACTTTCCATGATAATCGTTTTAGTATTTGTAAACTACCAAGACAGACTGGTAAGTCAACAACAATTATATCTTATCTATTACATTATGCTATCTTTAACGCAAACACAAATATTGCCATACTTGCAAACAAAGCTGCGATTGCAAGAGACCTATTAGGTCGTTTACAACTTGCATATGAGAATTTACCTAAGTGGTTACAACAAGGTGTTATAAACTGGAACAAAGGTAGTTTAGAATTAGAAAATGGTAGTAGAATACTTGCAGCTGCTACATCATCAAGTGCCGTACGGGGTGGTTCTTATAATGTAATATTCTTAGATGAGTTTGCTTATGTACCAAATAATATTGCAGAACAATTTTTTAGTTCAGTTTATCCTACAATATCTTCTGGTAAAAGTTCTAAAGTAATGATTGTATCTACACCACATGGTAT